>Ga0209400_1000195_pt1 | contig 54137 bp, 79 predicted proteins | sample M_130807_EF_Meta_FD_187313 | JGI IMG/M metagenome (GOLD analysis project Ga0209400, IMG submission 187313) | Freshwater microbial communities from Lake Montjoie, Canada to study carbon cycling - M_130807_EF_MetaG (SPAdes) (version 2) | ecosystem: Environmental > Aquatic > Freshwater > Lake... | reverse complement strand
TACCATTACCGCCGGTGCCGGTACCAAGTGCCGAAATGGTTTTGGTCAACGTGTTGGCGGTCAGCGTGTAGGTGGTGGCGGTGTAAGACCTGTTAGTGGTGTAGGTGCCTGTGCCGCCAGCGCCAGTGCCAAATGCGGAGATGGTCGCAGTGCCAGAGCCGGTGCGAGAGGCGCTTGCCACAGTGCCGGATGCGTCCATGTTGTATGTACCGTTACCACCAGAGCCGGTGCCAAAGGAAACAACAGTCCCGCACCCACTAATCACCATGCCAACATGAACACCGCCAGAAGCCACTGCTGTCACGGTCATTACGCTAGTAGCTCTTGATGCTGTGATTGAACACGCCGTATTGATAACCGTACCGACTTGTACTCCGCCAGCGGTGTTAGTGGCAATTGTCAACGTAGTGCCGGAGTTTGTCGCGGTACCAGCAAATGAAGGGAACGTCACCACAGAACCGACATCCAGTGCGCCTTGAGTGGTCGCAGTCACAGTCATGGTGGTTCCGCTGACCGATGCAGTTCCTGCATAAGTTGGCAGCACAAACGAACCGTAAACGCCATTTTGCAATAGTGAGTTTTGTTCGCTGCTGGTTGTCATTGTGCCGCTGGAGCCAGTTGCCGTTGCGGCAAATCCACTAAACAATACAGTTTGTATCTGACTGCTAGCAGCAATAGTGATACTGCCAGCGCCGTTAGTAATGGTTACATTTGAGCCAGCGGTTAGCGTGGCTTTTGTTAGCGTATTGCCGGTAGTGTTGCCAATTAGTAGTTGACCGTCGGTGTAAGAAGTTTGACCGGTACCACCATTGGCCACGGGCAAAGTGCCCGTTACGCCAGTAGAAAGTGGAAGGCCAGTAGCGTTGGTTAAAGTTGTTCCGCTTGCTATGGTTCCAAGAGCAATAGAATTACCAGAGGCATCAAGATAAATAGATTTACCAGCCGGATAAGTACAGAATACGTTTTTTGAACCTGCGCTGAAGTTAACAGCACTACCGCTATTAGAAGAAGCAAGAATTGTGTCACGCGACAGTGTCGTGCCAGAGGAAGTATAGGTTCCAATACCTACTTCCCATTCGGCCAGCGTCTGATGAACAATTGAGTAGTAAGTAGTGTTGGCGTTGCCAATGACCGAAAAAGATTGAAATCCACTAACAGCACCAGCAAGCGTAATGGTGCCGGTACCGGTAGTGGTCGTGGTTTCCTGTACTCTGTCTTTGACAACAAGCGCCATTTAAATCACTCCGCAGTTAGTTCTGCTTCGCCAAACCACCGCTGTTGAGTTTCGCCGTTAACATCATTCCACGAAATTTGGTAGAAGAAATTACCATCTTCATCCATACGCAGGGCTTCAACCGGACCTTCGGGGATGACGCCTTTAGCCTTGACGTTATCGCCTTTTTTAAATTTAGTAGCCATTTAGTTCTCCTTAACCGGCAAGGCTGAGAGTGTAAGTAACGGTCAGCGTATCGCCAGACACAACCGCACGGTCACCCGGCGACGAGAAGTCAGCAGCCGAATACATAACACCGGTAACACCGCTCTTGGTGTTGACGTTTGTTAAAAATGCTCCGCCAACGGTAGTGGTGCCGTTGATGGTAAACGATGCGGGCGAAGCACTATTGGTGGCTACAGACGGGTTTGCAACAGTAGGCGCAACAAACGTAGCGGCGGGACGGGTGGCGTTACTATAAGTAGTAACTTCAGACCAAGTACGAGCGGTTGCTGCACTGATGGTGGTCGATGTCACAGTTTGCGATTGCGAAACAGTCCAACTAGAACCCGAACCGGCAGTAATATAAGTACCACCCAAAACGTTGGTGCCGCTAATAAGTTGACCGATGGTTACAGTACCAGAAGTAACAGTACCAATAGTCAGCGTGGTGCCAGAAATAGACGAGCCAGTAGCAGAGAACGTGCTGGTTGCCATCGTGTCAGTAGCAACCGGATTAACCGAAGCACCCGAACCGTACAGACCAATATACCAAGCAGCAGTGTAAGACGAACCAATAAAATACTTGGAGTTCATGTCTTGCAGACCACCGTTCAATACAAGGTTCTTAGACTCGGCTTCCCACTTGAGGTTGCCGTCCTTGTCCCAGCATTGGATGTGATAAACACCACTAGCCTTTGCGCTATCGGCAAGGCCACCATTTTGTTCAACAAGCGCCGCAGTAGCGTCACTCATTTTGACTTCTTCGTTTTGCATGATAACTCCTTAATTGATTCGGACTAACGCCGATGTGTTTGATGCTATAGGGAACTGAACTTGGAATTGGGTAGTGGACGTTTTATCCGCCCCAAAATCAAGAACAAACAAAGCGATATTACTACTATCTTGATAAATCAGTGCGCCACGAGCAGTAATAATACCAGTCCAAGTGGCGTCAGAAAAATCCAAATATGAAACGCCATCCAAGAAACCTACAGACGGAGTAATGGTCTGTCCACCTGCGGTGTATCCCGTCGCTACAACTTCATAGTCGGTTGTGTACGCAGTGGTTTGTGCATTCAACGTAGCGTATGAATCATACAGTGCAATCTTGAAAGTCTGTGAAGTCGGCGCGGCAAAGTCAAACGTACCGGCTAGTAGCCCGGACTTGAATGTATCGCAGGTGTAGTTACCGGTGAAACTCATCAAACCACCTTCTGCTTGTATTGACCATCACGATACGCATCACCACGCTCCATGCCATCACCCAGACGCTTAGCCATAGCAAGAGCTTCATCATAGCGTTTCTGATACGCGCTATAAACATCTGCCTCACCCTTCATATAGGTATAGGCTTCAAGCAGTGAGCCATAAAAAAGAACGGAATCAAAATTATCACCAAGCCAAGACGTAGTAGCGGTAACAATTGACTCGGGGTAATAGTAATAATGCAGCTCAATATAGTAAAGAGCGTTTGGTGTTGGGCCTAGAATAAATGAAAGCTCATTTGTAATAACTGATGAACTTGTCGTAGTTGGACCAAAAATTGCGTAATACGCAGGTACACCCGTATCATTTGGTGACGGATATGCGGCACGAATAAAGTTAACGTCTTTGTTTAACAGATATTCGTATGTGCCTGTATTTATATTACCCCCGGTAACTCCGGTAGCAACGGCCATAGAATAAACTGCAAGAAAATCATCCGGGGCGGAAAGGTACTTATTACCAGAAAAGGTTGTACCGGTAACATTTTTACGCAGCGACGGGAACTGAATCGTATTGTAAATACGTTGTTCGGCTTGTTTAATGAACGTGTTTATATCATCAGTTGCAAACTGATTCTCAGTATAGCTTTGAATCTCAGCAACTAACTGTGTGTAGTTCATGATTAAGCCATCGGGCCACGGGCTTTGGTGCCCTTAGTAGCAGCGCCACAACCACGGATTTCAATGCCATCATCTTTGGCTTTGGGGTCGTACCCATTACGGTTGACATTACCCACCGACATATTCACTTTATCTGCTTTGGTTGGTTCCGGGAAATATCCGTTATTGCTAACGTCCGCGCCTTTTTGACCCTTCATATTATGGGGTTCAGCATAGACTTCGGCAGAGCCGACTTCCTTGCCACCCTTCTTCATACTGAAATTAGCCATTATCGACCCCGCGACGAAGTGCGTTGATTGATGACCTTAGCCATGCCGCGACCATACTTCTTCATATCAAGATTGGTCTTGCCGCCTTTGGCGAAACCCTTGCCGTGCATACGCTTTTCGTGCGACTTAACTTCTTCGTCGGCAATCTTCTTAACTTCTTTCTTGTCCATGATTGTTCCTTAAGTTGTTACTACGGTTACGCTATTTAAAAGTACGGTTAGAGCTAAGTTATTAGGAGTCAAAAAGTCGTCGTTTGCTCTTGAGCCACCAACCGGATTCCAACCCCACTGAATAACTCTACTCCCCCCACCCGGAGGTCCGGCGTTACCGCTGTTTGTAAGCTGCAGACCTGTAGTACCTGACTGATAGTATGATACATCGGGCCGTGGATTACGTACTGCTTGCGGGTCATCGACCGGATACAATCCTAAAGACAACTGCGGTTGGTCAGGTTCCCAGCAAGTAGGGCACACCAGAATATTAATGTTTTTGGTCTTAATAACCAAGCGTTTTAACTGTTTGAGCTTATACCTAAATCCACAACGGTCACACTCCGAAATTGCATTTTTGCCGGATGAAAACTTAGAAGACATTACCAGCCCCCGCCACCAACATACCCAATACGCGGGGCTAAACGGAGAGAAGCTTTTTCCCGGTCCTCATCAGCGGCCATTTGAAACTGTTGCTCATAGTCCATTTTCAACTCAGCACGTCTGCCGGGGTCTATGTTAGGCAGCTTCATAGAAAGATAATAAGCAAGGCCCGCAACCATGCAGGGGAGGAAGCGGAACGGAATGTCTTGTGTAGCGGTACCGCCGGTACCAGCGTCTTGGATACGGCGCAAGCGCCAATATACAAAGGTGTATGTATTATCTACGTTAGCCGTAGGCCAGATATTAATCTTAGGGGCGTTAACACCAGTAGTTGGATACGTAGCACCAGACTGACGGTTTATCCAGACCTGAATCGGTCGGCCTTGAGCGTTCTTATTCGGGATTGTCGAATAGGTTGATTCTGAGATTCGGGTGATATTGATGTCGATTTGGTTTTGGCCGGTGCCAGTCCGGACCACGTGGTCGAGCAAATCAATAGTATCAACAGGCAGGTCGTATACAATGGTTCCTTGGGTAAGGGCGATACTTCCCTGCTCAATAGTCCAAAGATTAATGCCGCGATTAGCCCACTCAATAGTAAGCAGATTAAGGCTACGCCGAGCAGTTCGTAAATCATAACCAGTTCTTAGTTCCGCGCCACAACGCTCAAAAGCTTCTTCAACAAGCTCATTGAGGTTTAAATTAAAGTCTGTGGTGCCGGAAGTAGTCATCTATATCTCGAAGTTTTCTTTGCGACAGTTTTAGGCTGTGCTACAAATTGCTTTCCTGCTCTTTTTCCTGCTCTCTTCGCTCTAGTCGTTGCAGCATATTCTGACGGAGATAACGACTTAATCGCCGCTTCCGGGAGGTATCGCTCTCCGGTTGCTTTTGGTCCTTGCGTTGACGGCTTACCACTTTTAGTTCTCCACTTCTGCTCCGTCCAAGCCTTGAGGCTTTGCTGGGGCTTTTTCATACTAATCCCTGTACCCGCCGCCGCGCTTCTTATACTGCAGCGCCAGCATTTGTGCCTTGCGGGCCGACCACTGACCCGGAGCACCACCCTTACCGCCGCCTTTGATGCTGTTGAATAAGGACTTGCGCATGCCGGGTTTGGTGTAGTTACCTGCTTCATTGACCTTGCTCAGGCCACCTTTTTTGTATTCAGTAACTTCGTTGGGGTTGTCTTTGCGACGAACGGTCTTAGCCTTCGGCATCTTTGAAGGATTAATACAACCCATACCCCGACTAGCTCTCATACCATTTTGCCTCGTGTTTTACCGCGTTGAGCGCAGCCATCAGCACGCTTTGAGGCGGACGACTTAATCATGCCACCCTTCTTCACTTGCTTGACTTCATTTTGCGATTTCTGCTTTTTCTCGGGCACAATTGCTTGAGGAATAATCCCGGCAACGCCGCTTCGTGCTAAATCAGCATACGGACCCTTACCGGATACAACGCTAAACACAGGAGAAACAGCTCCTAAAATGTCTTCGATTGCCATGATTACACCATCCTTCCGCGAGTTTTACCGCGTTGAGCGCAGCCATCAGCACGGCGCGAAGCAGAGCCACCAGAAGCCATTTTCTTCACCTTACCACCACGCTTAAAACTAGTTGTAGTGCCTTCTTCATCGCTCATAACGCTAGGCATAGACGACTCAAATTTAGTTTCTTCTGCGGCGGGCTTCTTTGCACCGGCCATTTCCGTGGTATACTTCTTCCCATTCCAGCTAAACGTTTCCTTACCGGCAGCGCGGGCTTCTTTAAAAGCGTCCTTAAATGACTTGCTGCCCCCAAAAGCGGTAGTGCCCCGACCAGTGCCTGCGTCGGCGTTCTTGGAAGACCCCATCTTGGATTCTTCGTGTTGGTCGCCTTTGGTCAGAATACTTTTATCCGTACCAAAAAGTAATCTGCTTAATTTTTCTTTCGGGGTTGCCATAATTAGCTCCTTAGCACTTACCGCCGCGCTTCATGCCGCGAGCGCCGCTTTGAATACCAACAGTCTTACCAGAGTCACCAAGGTTACGGCCCTTGGTCTTGCCTTTAACAGCAACACCATCTGCACGCTTAGAGGCCGAACCAACCGAGCCACCCTTAGCCATCTTCTTGCAAGCGCCGCCCTTCTTCATGCCCATCATTTGCTTTTTATCCAAAGCCATATCTGCCTTAGAGCCTTCTTTCATGCCTTTCTTCTCAGTGTCTTTACCTGACTTTTCAAACATCTTCATCTTCGTAGCCATTTCACCACCTCGTTTAAATTGTTTGCCTTTATCGGCTTTGTTAAATTCCTCCCCCACACTTTGAGGGATACCTACCTTTTTGGCAAACTTCGGGTTATGGGCCACCGCCGCCATAAAGTTGTGCTGCTTCTTACTTACGCTTGGCATTTTGAATCCAGTCTCGCACGGTCTTGGTTTCGTAGATGCGGATGACCGACCAGACAATCGAGAATGCTGCTGCAATCGCCGGTAGTGCATTCATAAGTGTTCCAACTACAGTGACCACAGACGCCGCATCAACTGCCTGTTTAATGGTTTCGTGATGTTCTGTCATGTTAACAATTCCATGCCCGCAGGCTTTTGTTGATACGCGAGTTAGGGTCATTAGCAGTCTTAGCGCTAGTAAGCTTCTTCTTCATACCTGACATACGGGCACAAAAAGACTTCTTACGCGAACCACCTTCAGGCTGCGGAGCTTTCAGCCCCGGTTTACCCGGATTAGCAGCATTATAAGAAGCACGGCCCTTAGCATTCAAACCACCCTTGGGGTTCTTGCCTTCTTTACGCGTCCAAGCCGGAGACTTAGCCATAGAACACCGTGATACCGGTAACTGAGCCAACCGATAAGGTCAGATATAGCCCGGTCTTAGCCAAAATACCTTCACCGGGGACTATGACATAAAACGTGTTTGGATTACTGTTGCCAGCTAAGTCCATCGTGTAGAGAACGGCGGCTGTGGCGCTACCGTCTCGGATTTCAAATGTTACCGCCGTGCTTATTTTTGGGGATACAACAATGCCCCGTAGTCTGGTACGGTCCCCGTAGTAGGAACCGGCGGCGCTTAGGTGCGCCGACTTAACATCAGTTTGCATCGTCATGACGCGCCCCTATTAAGCAGCAGTGGTAACGTTAGTCCAAGTCGTCGAACCGGTCGTATTTACATACAGACGGGTGCTAGTCGAAGAACCATCGGTACGGATGTACAGCGAGCCTTGAGCAGCCGACACGGTCGGTGCGCCCGAACCCACATAGATACCCAAACCAGCGGTGGTGGTGGCAAGGAACGCGGCAGTGCCGCCAGCAACAACAGCTTGGTTCGAGTCAGCGGTGATGTTGCCGGTAGCCGACAAGGTGGTGACGGAAGTTGCAGCGCCGATGGTCGCGGTGGTGGTGACTGCGCCAGTATCTGCGTTAATCGAAATAGTTTGGAAGCCGTTCTGCGAGCGAACTGGTCCCGAAAAGGTGGTATTAGACATTTAAATCTCCGTGTTGTAGCACTAAGCCAAACCATCTCTACAAAGTCTGCTAGGTCAGTTGGTTTGGCCGATTTCCTAGGTGATTGCTTTATACCACCTATTAAGAAAATATACAACACAAAAAGAAAAGGCCCCGAAGGGCCTTTGATTACTTCTTCCAGAACGCCATCAGCTTGCAATTATCTTCAATCGACTTTTCAGTCTTAATCCAAGCTTCAATCATCTGGTCGTGGGTCTTGTGGGCCATTTCACGATACGACTTCGACAGCGAAGTAAATACGGCGACAAAATCAAAGTTCATAGGTTTCTCCTAAAGGTTAGATGCTGCAGTGCAGCATTATACGGCAAAAAAGAGGGGGCGCAAGCCCCCTCCCTACATCAAACTGCTTAAGCGCCCGGCGAACCGTACATGCCGAGCGGGTCCGACCAACCGAACGAATAACGCTCACGGGCCTTGTAACGGACGTTGCCGGTATCAAAGTCACCGTCCATCGAGGTAGCCAGCGGGGTACGTTCAAAATGCTTCATACCATTCGGCACATCGGTGGTGAGGAACCAAGCGTTGCTATCGGTCAGGAAGTGGTTAACTGCGTAACCTTCCGGAATCGAACCGTTGTTCTTCAGTGCGTTGATGTCGTTATCGGCAGTCGAAACACGCAGTTCGGTTTCAAGCAGACGGGTTGCAACGAACATCAGAGCAGGCGGAACAATCAGCTTGCGCGGCTTGGCGGCAATCAGCAGACCACGTTCATCAGTCCACGCAGCGATTTGAATCACGGCGTTTTCCAACGAGGTTTCGTTCAGGTCAGCGGCGGTTGCCGGGGTGTTGCTGTTGGTGCCACCAGAAATCAACGGGTGAGCGGTCGAGAACAGCGAGACGCCGTCGCCACCAACATAACCCGAGTTGAAGCCGTTGTTCAGAACGTTAGCGGCCTTGACTTGCTTGGTGTAAGCCATACCACGGGCCAGAGCCTTGGTGTAACGAGCCGACAGCGAGTCGTAGAGGTTGTCCTCAACAGCTTCTTCAGTCAGCGAGAAACCCAAAGCGATGGTTTCGTGGTTGTAGCGTGCAGTCCAAGCTTCTTGCGCGTTGTCGTAACGAATCGCACTACCTTCGTTCTTGACCGGTGCTGCGCTGAAGCCCGACAGCTTGGTTTCTTCTTCAAAGCTACGTTCCGAAGATTCGGTTTCGTAGATTTCCTTATGCTCCTCGCCATAACGGGCGTACTCCAGACCGAACAAAGCGTTCAGACCCGGAAGGAGTTCTTTCAGTAGCTGGGCACGAGAAATTGCCATGATTTATCTCCTTAGACGCCAGTGGTGTTGAAGTAGCTGTGGAAGCTGCCGTTCCAAGCAACCAGAACTTCGGGGTAGCCAACGAACGTCAGAGCCGAACTAGAAGCCAGAGTAACTGCGGCGTCCAGAGTCAGCGTGGTGGTAGACACGTTAATGACGGTTGCGTATTGGCCAGCCAGAGTGCCGGTGCCGGTCGGGCAAATCAACTGCATACCCGGAGTCAGACCAGTAACAGCAGCGGTCAGGGTCACAGTAGCCGACGAACCCGAGGTGCTACCGGTACCGGTCAGGGTATAAGCGGTGTCAGTAACAACACCAACCATGCGCCACGGCAAAGCCGAGGTCACGCGGTCACCAGCACCCGAAGTACCCGAGGTAATCACAGCGCCCGAAACCGATTGGGCCGAGTTGCCAGTGGTCGTGCTACCAGTAACGCCGCCAGCGCCACCAACCATGTACAGGTTAGAACCAACGTAGTACGGGTTCAGGTAGCCAACGGTGGTGCTGGTGTTAGCCAGCGAGGTGCCTTGCGTCGTAACCACTACCTTCATCAAAGCGCGGGGGTCATCAACAACAATGGCTTCAATGTCATTGGCAGCAGTGCTTGCGGGGTAATACTGAGCAAACAGCTTTTGACCGGTGGTCGGGTTGGTATACGAACAACCCAAGAAAACACCAATCGTGCCAGCAACAGCGGTGCCCGGCGACGAAGCGGCGGACATCGACGAACGAACAACAGTACCGCCAGAAAATTGAACTACGTCACCATAGAAAATGTTTTGGCTGTAGTTGTACTCAATCGGTAGCTTGCGGGTAGCGCCAGCATACGGCAACCCATCAAGACGATTGACTGGCTTAAACCCATACGGGGCAGAAACAGTCGGATATGCCATGATTATGGTCCTTTAAAGATTATTTACCTTTTCCAAACGTGGTAGTGGACTTACGTTCTTTGAATAAAGGCATGCGAGCATCACTTTCCTTCATCAAACTATTATCCACTGCGTCAGTCTGGGCTTGTGCTTGTGCTGAGTAATACGCATTTCGTTGATTAACAAACTCTTGCGGTGTCTTACAAAGCAGCAGACCACCAATTTCAATCGAATCAGAGAAACGACTGTTGGGGTCCACATAAAACTGCATTTCGGGGTGGTCCGCCAGTTTGACCGGCTCCCATCCTTCACGCACTTTAGAAGAAACATTACGTGCATCCGATTGACCTACCATGCTTGTACGAATCCAACGATACGACCAACCTGCTTGCGGCTTAACTTCCGGCAGCAATTCAGGCGGCTTCCACGCTTCAGGGCGCTTAAAAGTTTCGGTAGATTCAAGTTCACGTGCGAGTCGATTTTCAGCCATTTCTGTTCTCCTTAATCAGTTCACGAGCATATTGCTCCGGGGTAATACCAAGTTTTTTGGCAAGGCTTACTTGCGTCTTGGTCAGCACTACTTTCTTAGGCGCGGTGCTACGCGTTGCCGGGGCAACAACTTGTGCCTGCTTTGCGCGAGGTTGAGGTTTAGTCTCTTCCTGCGAATCTCCCCATTCATATTCGGGGAATCTCTTGCGCATCGTATTATCAATACGACGGTAGTAGTCGTCAGACCTAGGGTCTACGCCATTCTTAACCAGCTTCTCATGCAGCCCCAAAGCCAAGCTGGTCATCTCCTCATCACTTCCAAACCAAGAGTTACGCTCTTGCCACGTAACTGCTTTATAGTCCGGTTGAGGAACTTGGGGCCGTTGTGATTGTGTATTTACATTACTAGTATCAGATTGTAAAGCTTTTTCTGCATTTTTATACTGCGGTCGATAGTTCTCTACCTGCTGAAATACCAACTGAGCGTTAGTAAGTCTTTCTTGGGCTTGGATTAATTTATCGGCATCGCCAGTATCATATGCCTCACGATATTCTCGCTTGGCAATTTCCATTTCCCGAGAAGCGGCTTCCTTGTATTTTTCTACAAGTTGAACTTCACCATCTTCAAGTCTGGCTTTTAGCTGTTTATTTTCTTCGTATACAGTTTGCGCCAGACGAAGAGCTTCTTCGCGTTCACGGGCTGCGGCTTCTTTAGCTCGGCGTTCATCATGCCAGACCTTCTTCATCTGTGACATGCGGGTGCGGACGCGGTCTGAATATTCGTTAAGCTCGTCTTTCTCAAGCTCGTCAACAATTTCTTCCGGCAAGGGGTCTCGCCCACGGTCTTGTACCGGGGTGTCATCCTCAACCTCAAATTCAGGCTCCTCTACTACTTTCTTTTCTACTTTTTCTTCAGCTTCATCAGGAAACTCAAACTCCACCATTTCCATATTGTTTTCTTGCTCAGCCATCATTTACTCCTTATGCGCGGCTATAGCCACGGGGGTCATCGACAATTGCTTCAACCGAATCATCATTAATAATTCGGAATTCACGCCCATGAATCTTGATGCGAGTGCCTGCATATGCGCGGACAAGAACAAAATCACCTTCAGCACACCATGGACCTGTGGGGAATCGTTGGTCGTCCTTGTAGCACATGTCACCCATTTTCACGACAAACAACACAACCGTAGCAAGTGATTCAAGCTCTTTGGTTTTGTCTGCCTTAATAATCAAACCTTCTTCATCCAGCGTGTCGCCCAAATCAGGTACTGCACAAAGAATGCGGTACCCAGTAGGTTCGGGAAGTTGTGTTGCATTTTCCTGCGTGACTTGCTCAGTCATCGTCTTGCTCCAATTGAGTTGCGAGGTCAGAGATAATTACTTGTGCCGCCAGCAGACCCCGTGCCTGACCACACAAAAACTGATATTGCGCAAAGTCCTGTAGGTTTCCATTAACCAAACAGTCTGCGATAGCGTTGCGCTCTTCTCCGATTCTTTTAACCAGATAATCAAGCGTGTCGTTCATTACTGCTCCTTAGTAGGTTGTTGTCTTTGCTGCTGACGTTCTTGTTGCTTTAGCTGATGTTGTGTTTTGGCGACATCAATGCCCATACGAACGCCTTCCATCTCCTGTTGTGCGGCCATTTTTGCCTTCGACTCTTGCGCCTTCATACCCATTTGAGCGCCAGACTGCCGTTCTTGTGACTGGATACGCTCCATCTCAATCTGCAGCTTGGCCTTATCAATCTCGATGTCAGCCAGTGTCTTGGCCTTCTTAATCTCAATTTCTTGCGCCTTAAGCTGTAGTTCTTGCTGCTGCATTTGAACCAACGGGTCTTGTGCTTGCTGTTGGGCCTGCTGCTGTTGAGCTTCTGCTTGGTCTTTCTGAAGCAGTTTCGTAGCAGCGTCGGCTACAAGGCGCGAGATGGTGAGTTCGGCTTCCTTGCTAAGCTCATCTTCAGGACTGGGCAGCGGCGAGCCAAGCTGGTCTTCAACTTGCTTGCGGTACTCAAACGCAAGGTGTTCCGCAATGTGCGCCTGCATAGCAGCGCCAATCTGTTGCGCCATAGGCGATTGTCCAACCATAGCCCCAAGCTTGGGGTCCTGCATTGCTGCCATATGTACTGAGATATGCGCTTCGTGGTCTTGGTAGATAAACGCCTTGACCGGCTTACCAGTAAGTACTGCCATATTTTCAGTTACAGGGTCTTTCGGCTTATGGTCGTCTGCGGACGGGATAAGCTTGCCAATATTCTTGATACCAAGGACTTCCAGCATCTGCTTATTAAGCTCAGCCAAGTCATAAATCTGCGGGGCAGACTGCGCCATCTGCATAACTGCTTGATACTGAACAACTTTCTGCGACATAGTGGCCGCGTTCGGGTCCGAAACAGGGATAACCTCGACCATATCAAAGTCGGCCTGACGGGCCATTTTGTTGCCAGTCTCAGGGTCGTAGTCGTACTCAACAGGCGCATAATCACGAATAATTGCCGCTAGGAGCTTGAACTCCTGTTTCATCGAGTAGTGAATGCGAGCTTGAACAGCCGACATAATCTTGAGACTACGCTCAAGGATGGCTAGAGTGGTCCCAACCGGGGACTGGGCACTCATATCAGATACCTGCAAGTCAGCCGCGCTAGCAAACCTACGGCCTTCTTCAATAATCTGGTTCATCAACGACATGAGGACCTGCGACGGCTCCTTATAGGGGAGCGGCATGATGTTGTCACGGATGGTACCGCTAGGTACGTCCACATCACGGAACTCAGCAGGTGCGATTGGCGTGTCGTCACCTTTTACGCGAAGACCTCGCGTCTTAAATCCACCGGGGAGGTTGGATAGAGTTCCGGCGTCTACGAGCTGCCGCATGAGCATAGTGCCTGACTTCGAGAAGGCACCGATAAGATGGACCAGACCTAGGTGGTAAAACCCAAAGCCCGGCACATAACCATAATGAACGAAGTGTTGACGCTTTTGCTTGGTCTCATCTTCGGGGTCCCAATTACGACGGATGGATAGGATGGTCTGGGTGCCCTTCTCAATAGTGACTACATACGGGAGAGCAATCCCTGTCTCATGTCCCTTGTCATCTTTGTCTTCGTCACCGGGAAGAATTAAATCCACGTGCATTTCAAGGAGCTTGAACCGCTCATCGGCGGAGGCAGAAAAGCCCATCTTCTCGGCAATCTTCTTTTCGACTTCATCAAGAACAAGGACCGGGTCGCCAAGGTCAACGTCACAGTAAAACCCAGCAACTTGGAGTTTACGAATCTCATTCTTGGTCTTACGCATCACGTGTGTAACACGTTCAGCAGTCTCTAAATTACTCGCGCCGTACGGGACCACCATGTCTTCTGCAGGGATATAGACGGCTGCTTGTCGGCCAAGGTAAGGGTCGAAGTAAATCTTTTTAAAGGCGTTACCAGCCAGACCCAGACCCCACAGCATCCGTTCATGCTCAGGACGATACTCAGGCATCTTCTCCGTGAGCTGGTAGTTCATGTCTTCTTGCACGCGCTCAGCGGCTTGTTCTTTATCGGGCGTGTCTTTGCCCATAATCTTGGTCTTGACCGGACCTGCGGCTGGGAATGTCTCCATAATGGTCTCGCTCTGGAACTTCACCAAAGCTTCAATCAATAATGGGTGGTATACAGAACAAGCTCCCGGCCACGGCTCGGTGCGGTCTTCTAACCTCAAACCCAGTAATTCCAGTCCTTCTACATATGTTTCTAGCCAATCACGTCGAGAAGCAAGGTCAGACTCAAAATCACCCAGCAAATCACCGGCTAATTCCGTAAGTTCCCCCTCGTCCATATCTTCCGCGAGGTTCTTATTAAACTCTTCGTCTTCCGCGCTGTCCTTACCCGGCTCAATAATAATCTCCATACTACCGTCGCCAATAGTCACGCTCTCCGGGTCTTCAATCTCAATCTGAATATCGGGGATGGCTAGTTCTTCAATACCCTGCGGCGCCGCATTAAGGCCCATAGGGGCGGGGTTTAGTGATTTCTGAATGTCCATTGTTTGGTCCTTTTGCGATTACATCGCGTAAAATCTTTTCTCTTTAGAACTACGGAAACCGGGTATTTCTTCTTCGTAGTCGGTGTCCAACCTCAAGAACCCACCACGGCGGAAGCGAAGTAACGCCTGAGTCATCGAGTCAACCAAGTCATCATGCTCGCCAGCGGGGAACGAAGCAACTTCTTCGACTAGCTCTTCTGCCCAATTTGTGTTAGGTACCCATACTCTACCAGAAGCAAAGATGTCAGCCACTGCATTTAATCGAGCAATCTTGTCATTGCCTTTAGACGGTGTGAATTCTTGTACTGGTATGCCCATAGCCCGCAGTTCAAACACCAACGGGGCGCCTGCGGCTTTCGCTTCTACGATGAGCGCATCCGGATTCCACTCTAAATAGTGCCTATATGCCTCTTGCTTCAGTTCAGGAAACTCCATCCGGTCTTTGAAGGAGTTGAGCAAGATAATATTGGCCTGCGCTTTGCCAGTATCGTCGTCTATATAGAACACGCCCCACGTGGTGCAAGCTGAATAGTCAGCCCGTTGCGTCTTCAAAAACGCCGTATCCCACGACTGGATGATAAATTCACAGCCCGGCGGGTCATCTTTATCCCAAACCTGCCACCATTCACGCTTAATAATGGCGCTAACTTCAGATGTCGGGTCTTGCTGGTACTGCGCCATCCACTTTGAGTGCGGAAGTTCAGATTTTAGGGCAGTTAATTCAGCTAATGACCAAAACTGGGGCCATAATGGGCGCCCGGAGGGGAGTAACGCCGGAAATTCAATCACTTCCCACTCTTCGCCGCTGCGCTGCATAGCTGACTTTAAAACTTGCCCAGTCAGGTCCTTTTTTGACCATCTTGTCATCACTATGACGATGGAACCGCCCGGTTGTAAGCGCTGCCGTGGACCCGATGTGTACCATTCATACGTTTTATCGTAGATTTCGGGGTTAGTTTCGCTTAATGCAGCCTCTTGTTCCGAGTGCGGGTCATCAATTATAAGGAGGTCAGCACCTTTACCAGTAACAGCGCCGCCAACACCAATAGCAAAATATTCACCACCTGCGTTAGTTGCCCAGCGTCCAGCGGCTTTCGAGTCAGCTTGTAGCTCAACCCCATCAAATACCATTCGATATTCTTCTTTATCCACCAAGTTCCGGACTTTACGTCCGAAACCGACAGCCAATTCTGCTGTGTGTGAAGTCTGGATAACCTTTTTCTGCGGGAAATTACCCAGAAACCATGCGGGAAGGAGGTATGACGCAAACTCCGATTTGGTGTGGCGCGGTGGCATGTTGATAATGAGCCGCTTGACCTCGCCTCGTGCCACTCTTTCAAACGCTCTAGCCATCCTTGCATGGTGTGCTCCGTGAATAAAATTAGGCCAAACCTTCTGCACGAAAGACATAAAGTCAGCACGGCAGTCTTCTTTTTCTTTCAGCCTATTTCGTTGGTCTAACTTAATAAGAAGTTCACGCTTCTCGGCTTCCGGAAGCGTAGGCAGTAGCTGCATGATGGCAGCTAGCTCTTGTGTACTTAGCTCGTCAAGCTGACTCATCGTCTTCTACCGGTTCATCAACTGACACGTCGTTCTCTACTACGGTTTCGACTTTCTTGTCGTCTTTATGCTTACGCTGTCTGATTACTTCGTCCAGTTCGTCTTCTTCTTTTGGCACCTCAACTACTTCGGCATCAATTACTTTCTCCAAACTGACACCGCGCTTCAGAAGAATCTCATTTACTTTCTCACGAATCTGCCTATCAATATCCGCGCTACTCTTGGCGGTAACAACGACCTCACTTTTCTCTGAGAAGGCCCCGATGTCAGACAATTTGCCTAGCAATTCCAATGCACGCAGTTCGTGCCGGGGGTCCCCGCACGTGGATAATTCCAAGAGTTTGTTGGTAATAAACGAGCGAGCCTGTTGAGGGCTGTCGAATACCTCTTTTGCGTACTCTTCCACAAGCGTTTTGATAATGCTGTGGGCGGGGATATTTTGATTTGGTGAGGGGGGAATGCCGTTTTGGAGAGCCGAAAACGTCTCCTTAATGTCAGATTCGACGGCGTTCGTGAATTCAGGCGTAATCCCCAACTCGCTAAGAAGCGGATTGGTATTCGCAAAAGGATTTGTAGTATCCATGCGGAGGAAACGGGACTCCAAAAGTATATATAGGGGGGATGCGTTTCAAAGGCGGATTCTATAGTAGTGAATTAAAAAGTCAAGGGGGGTACCCCTAATATTATTTTTATACCCCCCACCCCCTCGGAGGGACCCGCACCTCCCCTAAACCCAAACTAACGTCGTCGAACGCGCAAATCATTGTGTAGAAAACGCGCTTGGTTCCATCTGCTGACATTCGGGGGGATGGGGGGCGGTGGGTGGCGGCTCGGCGGGGACATCGTGACGGCGGTGTCAGGTTGTCGGCGGCGGCGCGGCGGCGCCTCCCAAAAAATCACACAGGTTCCGCGGGTTTGCTACTATTCATCTACCCGCTGCGTGTCGTGGCGGTGTCCGACTAGCCAGACGGTATCTGGTGGAGGGTTCCAACATGGAACAGAAGCAAGTGGCTCCGGCTCAAGCCGGTGAGTTGTTGGCGGCTGACGCGGATGCGGTAAGCCTGTTGTGGACGGTTGACCTGCGCAGCAAGGCGCAAGAGGCGGCGCTCGGTTTGTTCGAGGCTGAGTTACTGCGGGCTGAAGAAGGTAAGGCTAACCTGCAAGTGTACTCGGCGGTGACGGCGTTGCTGGCGGCACAATCGCCCACACACGGTGTGGTCGAAGTGCGTAATGGGCGTCCCGTTCTGGTGTCTGAGGATGGGCCGGCACTTGAGTTTCACGTGCGGGTGCAGTTGGTGCTGTGGGGCTGGTACTCGAGCGTGCGGGTGATGGTGCTGGAACAATACCGCGCCAAGCGTGTCGGGCTGACAGACAACGCCTATGACAAGGCGTGGAGCCGTGCTGTGGAGTTGGTTGATATGGCGCTGAAAGGCGGCTTTATCCCGCCAGCGTCGGACAGTCCGGAGGCCTTGAAAAAGGCGGCCCAACGTGCGGAGGCGAAAGCCAAAGCGGATGCGGAGCGCACCAAGTTGCTCGCGGCGTTCGAGGGCAAGTCCGAGGCTGACCTAAAGGCGGCGCTCAAGGCGGCTTACACTAAAGCGGCTAAGGGTGACGCGGCGGGCGAGGCGGAGGCGGAGCGCATCAAGACCGCCATCACGCTGCGCGAGCGTACGGAGTCGGATGAACATAACAAAGCGGTATCCGACAAGTGGAAAGCCATTGCGCAGTATGGCAAGCGGAAGGTTGACGGCGCGGACAACAAGTTGTTCGTGTCTGACCTCCGCGTTCTCGACCAAGTGCTCGAGGTTCTGCAGTCGCAGTAAGTAGTAAACGGGTCGGGGGCTTTCGGGCCTCCGGCTTTTCCATACCATATCGGAGGGTTGCATCATGTCAGACAGCACAAAGGGTAGTCTAACCATTCGCGTTCGGGTCGCCTGCGAAAAGCGGGCGCGGTCTTGGCGCTGGACTATCGTCAAGTTCTCATCAGTTGACATGGGGTTTGCGGAACGGTGGTCAGATGATGCCACCAACAGGGACACCATGAATTTTCTTGGTCACCAGTACATGACCAGCGTCAACGCCACCGAATTCCACGTCGAGTATGAGTTCGCCCCATTCCACCACTTCCTGTAATCCAGCAGCATCGGCCTCGCCTTCGGGCGGGGCTTTTTTTTGTCCATCGTGCGCCAGCAGGTGAGCGCAGCGAGCAGGTGGCGCGGCGTCACGCTTTCGGCTGCCCTCGGCACGGCCTCGGCACGGCCTCGGCACGGCCTCGCGCCTCCCTCGGTCAGGCTCTGCCTGACCAGTTCCCTAAAACCTACGCGGTAGCATCATCCTGAGTACAAAGTCACAAACTGACAAAGGGCGACCAGAGCGAGGGACAAACTGACATCGTGTCAGATTGTCTGCACCAAAAAGGGGCAAATCCTATTGTTCCTAATGTTCTTATAATGTTCCGTCGTGTCAGTTCGGTAAGTGCCTGATTATGCAGTAATGTTCTTTTGTTCCTAATGTTCCGTCCAATTTAGGGCTTCTGGGAAAATTTTTATGTCAGTCGGAGCACCTACGCAAGTTTTGCAGGGGGACAAAAATAAATTCATATAAAACTAATAATAGACGGAACAAAAGAACATTACGCTGCAAGCCCCGTATTTACTGGGTTTGTTTTGTTCCTACCCCCTAGGAACATTATGGAACATTACAGAACATTAGGGCTAACTGACCCCAACTGACACCTATTGTTCTATTGTTCCTATTGTTCCGTTGTCATTTCCACGTCCGCGTGACATTCCGTCCCACTTATAATGTTCCATTGTTCCTATTGTTCCGTTGTCAATACCAAGTCCGCGTGACACTAGACAACATTTCGTAATGCGGGACACCTACGCGATAGTCGGGACACAAATTTGAGGTATGTGTCATAGTGTGGGATAATGATAATGTAGTACCTCGTCCATTTTTTGTAACGGACAAAATGACGGTATGTCAGGTTGTCCCCTCTGGGAGATTCATTGTGCGTGTTCTTCGTATGCTTACTTATTACTTCTACCGTTCCGAGCATGTGCGTGTGGGCCATACCATCCGCATCGGGCATTTCGTGTTCAACCGTCTTGTTCACATCGAGTGAGGGAAGCCGAAATGGAAACCCATTGCGTTATTTGTGGTGATGTTGTCGTGCCTGACCGTTGGGTGTTGGGCTATCACACGTGCATGTACTGCGGCGAGCAGCAAGCGAAAGCCGAAAGCAAGTATCACATCACCGCGCCGCTCAACAAGTCCAACTACTTGCTGATTACTGACCTGACACAACTACGTCAACTCAACCCCAAGAGGACAACCTGACATCCGGTCAGAATGTCCAGCCAACCAAGGAGATAGAAATGCAACAGAACACAAACCTCGATGACCTTTTCGCCTCGCGAGTCATCAGCAACGAGACTTGCAAAAACCTGAGTACGCTCGCCAACACGATGCAACTCAAACTGGACGGGTTCGTTACTGACCACGCCGTGCTCAATGCGGCGTTGGATTTACTTACGAGTCTACGCGGAGACGTGCTCGTAGCATTGGGTGGAGAACGCGACCCAGACCATGTTGCCATGCACGCAGCCCTAGGCTTCTGCGTCCGCAAATCCCCCAAGCCAACTGACACAGAGTGAACTCGAGGGACACTCTGACACGGTGTCAGTTTGTCCCAACAACCAAGGAGAACGAGATGGGTGCATTCAAAGAAGTGCTGATTGAAATTGAGGACATGAAGCGTTGGTGCCTCGAGAACTACACTCGCGGTGGCGACATGATGGTCGAGTGTTGGGACGACAACGAGTGGTTTCGGTTTGCTGGTGACCACCTATACAACACCGACAGTATGTGGGTAATGCTTAAGCGCATCGCTGCTGTGTATGCAGACCAACAAGCCAACGAGCGCGCCATCCGCGCCGAGTGGCGGGGAGAGTAATGTGAAAACCCAAATCATCAACACCACGCCTACGTCGTTCATCCACCTGTGCGGGGACGGCGAGGTTACTGACAGTACGCACGGCAACAAGCAACGGGCCAACAGGGAGGACATCAAACGCAAGATGCAACTTGCTGCTGACAACCAAGACACATTGAAACTGCACATAGAGAAAACTAAACATCTCAAGGTGCTGCATACCTTTGCACAAATCAAGGAGGAAGTAATCATGGAACCCAGAAGCATCGTACTGACATTGCGTGTCAGCCCAGAAGTAAACGCATGGCTCGAGGCCATGTCCCGCGAGACGCACCGCCCGAAGTCCAACTACATCTACGCCCTGCTGCTGCAGGCAATGAAGGGAGAGCAAGCATGACCATGCACAACATCCCCATCGAAGGTCCCTACGCCCCACAGGTGGACGACCTCTACGCGCTACTCAACAACGCGCTCAACCAACAAGCACAGGACAATCTGACACGGCGTCAGGAAGTCCTAACCCAATCCATCGCGTACATCAAGCGCACCAAGCAAGTGGTCAACTCGCTGCATGAAATCATCGAACTGCACAAGGAGGTCCAGAAGCAACAGAAGGAACTACTGCGCCACTGCGCCGCGTACATCCGCGAGCCTAAGACGCGCAACAAAGACCTGATACTGAAAGCGATTGAACAGCATCTGGGGAGCAAGCCATGAGCGAAGTGAAAGAGGAAGTGATTGTTCCGTTGAACATGCCATACGTTGACGCAGTGCTCGTCGAGTGGGCGTTGATTGACTTCATCGGTTGCGCGAAGGAGAGCCTGACGCGACTGCAACACAGCAAGGAAGAGGAGGACATCCCGAACAGGAAAGAACTAATCAAGGTTTATGAGAGCCGCATCAGGATAGCAAAGCCTGTGCTTGGGGTGGTGAGTGCAGCCCTTAACGAAGTGGCTGATAACTTTATGGTTGAGGACGTAGTCCGAGAGGGAGATGAGTGATGGGAGAGTTGGAGAAGATGACACATGAGTTGTTGGCCCGAGCGGTGACTGAGTTTGGTCTGTTCGCCGTGCGGTATGAGATTACGTTTCACAATGACGAGGAGGAGCCGGACCCCGTAGTGGCTGTATACGAGGACATATGGGGTGTGCCAGACGGCGAATGTCTGGGTTGGGTTAAGTTCAACGACGATGGTGTGCTTGAGTTCAAGCGTACCGACTACGCAAGCAAGGGAGAGTGAGATGAACTGGAGTTACGGAGTAGCAGAGATTGTTTCGGAAGATGGAACTGTGGATTGCTACAGGATTGTCGAGATTTCGTATGACCGAGATTGGAAACCCATCAGATGGACGTTCGATGTGAGTCTTTATGGCTCTACCGTTGAGAGCGTGGCTGAGTGGCTTGAACAGGCTGCGGAAGACGTGCGTGACAACGGCGGCAAGCCCCATGTTCGCATCAAGTTTGATGAAGTGACTGCGCAGGACGAGTACCCGAATGGGTTGGACTACATGGAGGGTGAGTTCCTTATTGATAAGGCCACCGGATACATCAAGGGAGATGAGTGATGAAAACCAGAGACGAGAAGGTCGCCGCACACTTGGCGAACAGACTGGTGTTGTTGAAGACGAAACCAACCAAAGAGGAGTGGATGAAGGAGGCCATGCGGCGCAACAAGGTGGCGATGGCTGCATTCCACGGCAACGGCGAGGCCGATATCAAAGACGGCGAGGGAGAAGTGTGATGAAAGCAATGAAGAAAACCGAAACCGTGGTGGACAACCTGACACAAGGTCAGAATGTCCTGACAGCAAATGAAGTCCCGCACCACGCATACACCGTGGCAATGAACCGTAGGGCGCATCGGCATGCCTGCATGGTCACAGCGCAGACCGTGGGTGAGATTAATTGGAAGTACACCAAGGCAGACTGGACCTCGCTCAAAGCAGGGGACGATGGCGAGACGATGTTTGTATCTGTTAGGATGGCAATCCCCAAGAGTGAGTACGAGCGCGTGAAGCGTCAGTACATTCGACTGCAGTTGGCACGTGCAGTTAAGGCTGCGAAGGGAGAGACGAAATGAACGAACGCCACTATCAGTTCACGGAGTTCCGTGACAAGGACTACCGGATAGCGAGAAGCATGAAGGAAGCGTATGGCTACGAGCCGACATTGTGGGCGCCAGAAGAAAAGCAAAGCCTGCTTGCTCGAATTGGTGAATGGGTAATCTACAAGTTTGGAGGAAGGTGAAATGTGGGGACACTCGAGGCATCACCCTGCTTCAATCAGTTGGCATGACTTCAAGAACTACGAGACCGCACTCAAGTTCTACAACGAGGTCAAGCCTATCCGTGGCAGCAACCCGCCGATTCGTCCGGTCGGGAATAACCGTAGGTACAAGCAATGCTCCATCGAGATGGCAGACGAACGCCTGCAGTTCAAACTGTACGACAACATAGTCATGACGTACGCCAAGGATGGCACGGTTGCATTCAACTGTTGCGGCTGGCCGTCTATAACTACGGCCAAGTTCTTGGATGCGGTGCTCCCCGCCACTCTCGGGACGGTGTATCGGAAGGACAACAAAGTAATTCTTACTGTGCCTCGGCCTGACAAGGCGCTCAACTATGAGATACCAAAGAACGGATGGGTGTACTTCAAGGCTGACAAAGAGTGGACTACGCTTGAGCCTCTTAACGCACCAGTGAAATACGAATACGTAGCCAATCGCAAGGCACTCAACGCGGTGCGACGTGCGTACTCGGACTTCATCAACTACCTCAAGGTAACGGCGGCGATTTCGGACGTTTATTCATCTGATGAATTGATTGAGTGCTTCCCGCAGGTGGGGGCTAGGTTTGTTTCAAACATGCTTGTTGACATAGCGAATAAAGCAAACAGTCAATGGTCTGTCAACCCCATATGGAATATGCGCCTTTCGATTCAGCAGATGTTCCAAACTCAGTACACACTGCTCCCGTCTATGAGAATTGTAATGAAAGCCAAAGAGGAGGACAAAGAGGACGCGAGTTACAACCTCAACAATGCGCTTAATCTAGCGCAGTCAAGCAAGCCTGATGACTGGCGCAAACTGACAGTGCTTCTAGCAGCAAGCGTTGCTGCGAATTTTAGAGTCGATGCTGGTACATCAACTAAGCATGACTTGTTGGCAACATTCGTGGGAGACGGTTATCACAAAACACCAGAGTTGCGGAGCAGCATACCCGCAAGCACGCTTTTAGAAGTTTTTGACGATGTACTTAAGATAGCATATGCAGATGTATGCTTTGTAAGCAAAGAAGTGGAGACAGGGGTATTACCTAGTGAGAGAAATACTTGTTATGTGTATACATATCAGTATCTGAGGGACAACCTGACACGTCGTCAGAATGTCCACGTTTAACCTAAACCAAGAGAGGACCAAATCATGAACCAGATTCACCTTGAGCAGAACGTTTCCCTCAACGAGGCCGCTGACCTTATCGTTGCCTGTGCATCGGGTAATACATTCCATCTTGTCGGCGAACCCGGCGTTGGTAAAACCAGCATGCACCGAGTGATTGCCGAACGTCTCAACATGAAAGGTATTTACATCGACGTACCGAATACCGAGTTGGGTGACTTGGGCATTCCCATGCCTGACCGCGAGACGCGCACCACCTCCCTCTACCCGAGTGAGCATTGGGGTTTCCATCTTGACGAACCACTTTGTATCATGCTCGATGAGTTCACCAAGGGTGCTCCTGCTGTTAAGAACATGCTGCATCCGCTACTCACTAACCCGCGCCGTGTCGGTGGGTTGACTCTACACCCGTCGTCTGTGGTGCTAACTGCGGGTAACTTGACAAGCGATGGGGTAGGCGACGTGATGGCGGCTCACAGTCGAAACCGTCTGTCGGTACTCAATATACGCAAGCCGAGTGCGGAGGAATGGATTAACTGGGGCAGCGACAGGATTGCTCCGGTCATGTTGGCGTGGGTACACGAGAACACGCATTGCCTTGCTTCATATCTGGATGCGGCGCAAGAGAACAACCACCTCATCTACAACCCACGACACAACCAGAAGTCCTTTGTGTCGCCGCGTTCCTTGGAACTGGCTAGCAATATCATCAAGGCGCGTGACAAGTTCAGCGAGGGGGCGCTTATCTGTGCATTGCAAGGCACAATCGGTGGGACGGCGGCGCAGCAGTTGTCTGCGTTCATCGCCCTGTCTGACTCGCTACCTTTGCGTAAGGACATCATCGACACTCCTGAAACAGCAAGAGTTCCGACTGACCCCGCAGCATTGTGCATCCTCGCGTTCGGGGCGGTGCAATGGGTTGACCGCAGCACCATCGGCAAGTGGTTCATTTACATGAAGAGAGCACCCAAAGAGTTGCAATCTATCTTCTGCCTGACAGCAGCAAAGAACGAAGAGAAGAAGCGCATTCTCTTTTCCAGCCAGCCGTTCATCGACTGGGCGCGTGAAAACCAATACCTTTTCTAGGGAGATACACCATGACTGAAGATGACATCACGGATGAGCAGATAGCCGCTGCCGAGAGAGACCTTGCGATTATGTTGGAAGCAATCAAGAAAGTGATTAACAACACTAACAACATAAAAGACAAGCGAGACGCAATCGCCCACTGCATGACTGTATTGGGTAAGTCTGCGGCAATACTCGCGGTACAGAACGGACTCAGTATGGAGGGGTTCCTGTACGGAATGCAGATGAGTTACTTGGTAACCAAGGGCATTGACGAAGACGAGGACAATCTGACATCCGGTCACATTGTCCATTAAGGAGAGAAGCATGAAGATAACAGCAGAGCAGAAGATTGAGCGTGCTCACGTCTCAATTCTACAATCGAAGAAGTTTCGCTTCTTTGCGGGTATGACGATGGTCGGCAAGGTGTTCGTCGATGATGACGTTCCGACTGCACGTACCAATGGAGCCGATGTGTGGTATGGTCGGGAGTTCGTTGATTCCCTAAACCAGAAGCAACTCTTGTTCGTGGTGTTGCATGAGTTGTCACATATCGCATGGCGTCACACTAGCGTGTGGAAGAACCTATATCGCAAAGACCCGCTCGTTGCTAACGCAGCGTGTGACTACGTCATCAATCTTCAGTTGATTGACCAAGACCCTGATGAGCAGGAGATTCAATTCCCCACGTTCCCTGATGGTAGCCGCATGGGCCTGCTTGATGAGAAGTATCGCGGTTGGGACTCGAAGCAAGTGTTCGATGACCTGATGAAGGAACTCGAAGATGATTGCGAGGGGGACGGTGAACCTTGCGAAGACGGCGAACCTGTCGATGGTAGCGGGGGTAAGAAACAAGGTAAGAGCCGCAAGAAACTTGATGACAATCAGTTCGATGAGCACGATTGGGATGGTGACAAGGAACTGACTGACAAGGAGAAGCGCGAACTGGAGAGTCGCATCAACCGTGCCTTGCAGCAGGGTAAGCAGTTGGTTGGGAAGATGGGTGGTGATGTGCCCCGCGACTTAGTAGAACTCGTGGAGCCAGAAGTCGATTGGCGTGACGTACTGCGAGACCTTGTTAAGAATGTATGCAAGGGTAGCGGGGACTCATCGTGGCGTCGATTCAGCCGTCGTCATCTTGGGGCTGACATTTATCTTCCTCAAAACATCGAGCACCGCGTCGGGTTTATCGTAGACTGTGTTGATACATCTGGTTCCATCGGTGGCCCTATCCTTGGCAAGTTCATGTCCGAGGTGAAGTCTATCTGCAACGAGGTTACGCCCGAAGGCTTGCATCATCTGTACTGGGATACCCGAGTTGCGGGGCATGAAGTCTACGCTCCGGCGGAGTACGACCAGATTGATAAGACTACACAACCGAGGGGAGGTGGTGGCACAGACCCGTCTTGTCTGCCGCCGTACATCAAAAACAAAATCATCCAAGGTGAAGGCCAGCAGGTGGACGTAGTTATTGTCCTTACTGATGGGTACTTTCATGGAGAGGGTAATTGGGCAGACTTGGGGTGTCCGATTATCTGGTGCGTGGTTGGTAATCCCTCATTTAACGCCGAGTCTGGCAAAACTATTCACATCAAGGAGTAAGCATGGCACTCAAGCGCGAACGCGTAGCAAAGAACAATCGGCTCACTATCTCTCTGCCTGTCGAGGTGGTTGATATGCTCGATACGATTGGGGATGAAATGGAGGCATCAACCGGACTGAAATTGTCCTACGCGCAGATAGTAGTACTGCTCGTACATCAGCATGCCAAGAAGGATGAGAAGTAATTCCACCCGGCAAATGGACAATCTGACATGGTGTCAGGTTGTCCCGATAACCAAGGAGAATAAAATGCAAAACAGCATCAGCATCGCATCGAGCGCAATGCTCGTGGACCTCAACATCAAGTCGTGGACCGCCAACATCACCGACCGCAATATGTCGGACGAAGTTAATGTAATCAAGAATGCCACGGCAAAGGTAGCCAAGGTTACTAAGAACCTGTTTGCTGGTACAAGTCTTCTGGCTGACATCAACAAGTTCGATGCAAGTATCCGTTTGTGGCATCAATCCCAAACCCTGCCGTGGTCAGACCGTGGCCCACGCTTGCTTGCGGCATCAAACTTCTTCAACTACAAGCAGACTCTTTCACACTACGAGATGCGGCGTAGTGACATGGTTGAAGAGTTCAAAGACCGCTACGAAGACTTGGTGAAGGAAGCCGAGAACGTGCTTGTTGATATGTTTGTGGCATCGGACTACCCGCCCAAGCATGAGATTATCCATAGTTTCAGTTTCCGTTATTCCTTTCTGCCCGTCCCTGCGGCGGGTGACTTCCGTGTAGATGTGGGCAACGAGGCGATGGAGGAATTGCAGAAGCAATACGAGGCGGCGTTGGAAAGCCGAATCCAAACTGGCGTGGAGGAAATCTATGGCAGACTACGCGATAGTCTCGTCCACATGAGTACCAAGTTGGAAGAGGTTACTGAACCGGCAAACGGGGAGAAGGTTAAGAAGCGTCGCATTCATGATTCAATGATTACTAACGCCCGCGACCTGTGCGATGTTCTCAAGCACCTCAACCTGACACAAGACCCCAAACTCGAAGAGGCTCGTCGTCGGTTCAACGCAGTCGTGAATAGCGTAGACACCGAAGACTTGAAAGAGTCCGAAGAAGTACGCAGCAAAGTCAAGTCCGAAGTGGACGACATCCTGTCGAAGTTTAACTTTTAATTAGTGGAGATAACTTTCATGGCTAAGATTATTCTCGGTAGTGCCAAAGGCATTGTCCCACCCCTCAAGTTCGTTCTCGATAAACTATCGAAGAAGCGCCCGACGTTTGAGTATGAAGTCTCAAACACATACACCACTGCTAAATACAGCGATGATGTAAGTCAAGAGAAGTTAGTCAACGCAGTCATGGTATACGACGATGCTGAGCAGATTGGCGAGATTAGTTTCGGCGTTTACGAAGGCAAGGAGAACAAGGATGGCGTCAAGCCAGAAGCGTTCGGTATTCAATCTCACAAAGTAGAAAAAAGCAGGGGTAAGCGTAACGTACTGATTACCGCCGACCCCGCCGCTGCGGTGCGGAATGCGTTGAAGTTACTTAGTGGTAAAGACCCATACCAGATTGCTATCGGAATTATGAATACCGTTACCGCGCCTATCAGTTCTATCGCGTACAACGCACGGCATGAATTGTCGTACAAGGTTTCTTACAATACCGAGATAGCCCAAATGGGATTTGTTGAACACGCTCTTTTTGGTGCGCCCCTCACGCTTCCATCAGATTTCAGAATGGAAGATAAAAAGCAAGTCAGGTCATGCTACGATATCTACATGGCAGCAAAGCAGATTGACAGAGCAGTAGCGTCCAACACTCGAAGCGCATCTTTTGCTACGGGCTATGCTGTCGCAAGTCTAAAGGACGACTCCTTGCACGTAGTTGACCTTGCCAAGTACCATGAATACCAAAACAAAATCAAAGGCAACAAAGTGACGGACGCAGAGCCGGACTTCCTTACTCGGTATCGCACTTTTGACTCATTGCCGAAACACATTCAAGACCGTGTGGCTGTTTTGAAAGTCGCGGCATCGCGGGAACCAATCTTCAATATCGGGGTGCGGATATCAGACGATGATGAACCCCAAACCTTCTACGTACTTCACGAGAACGCCCTTGCGACCCCCAAGTATGAAGACGCAATTACGGTATAGGGTCTGCGACGAAGACGGCGCACTCCGCAAGTTCGCCACTAAAACTGAGGCTACACACTTTATGGGGTGCAGGAAAGATTTGATTTTGCAGGTGGATAAAAAACAAAAGGCTCCAACTGAACCAGCGGCTGATTTGTACGCTTTCGGTGAAGCCGCATTCTAGAATATATGAGCACGGATAATGAACCTAGCAGATGTAAGTTATCCCTGCGCCGGTAGAACCGGCACCCTCCCAACCACGAGTAGGACGTGGAATCTGCTTTAGCCTACAAGATGTAACAACTGTGTAGCCTCCTTTAGTAGTACTGGGCCACCTTCGGGTGGCCCTTTTATTTGGGACAATCTGACATGGCGTCATGATGTCCGGCCAGCCACCTTCGGGTGGCTTTTTTATTGGGACAAACTGACACGGCGTCATGATGTCCCCTATAAGAAAAAACAATAGCACCGAGGGCAGACCCAGTGTAAGATTGTTCTGTAGTGACGACACCGAGGTTAGTTTGGCTACCCCCGAATCTAAGGTTAAAAAACAAGTCGTCTTATTACTAGAATCCTATGGCGCTTATCATTTCTTCCCTGCGATGGGGACGTATGGTAGGGCGGGTATTCCCGATATAGTTGCTTGCTGCAATGGTAAGTTTATCGGTATTGAATGTAAGGCGGGAGACAACAAAACAACAGAACTACAACGACGCGAACTCCGGAAGATACAGGAGGTAGGAGGTTATTCCCTCGTAATCCGAGAATCTAACTTGGATGAGTTGAAGCAAATACTTATACACTTAACAGGAAACAAAGGACCAAAACATGAGCCAAAACCAAAACGACATCTTCGACTATGCGATGCCCCTGCTGAAGATTGAGAAACTCGAACGAGACATTCATGACGCATGCAATACTAGAAACTACCGAGATGTTGGTGAGATGGTTAATGAGTTGATTGTTAACGCTCGTATGGTTCGTGCTTGGGCAAACCACCATCTTGACGTTGCAGCGTAGGGAACTGGTCATACACTTCACGATAGCCTCAAATTAGATGAATAGTCCCGTAGAAATCGTTGCAAAAACTTTGGGCGTAGAAAAACAAGAAATCGAGAATAGTCGGTTCAAACGACTAAATCTTGAAAACCCCTCAGTCTGGAAGATTGACTTCCACTACTTGTGCATATCAACAGAAAAACCACTGCACAAGGGGTTTATTTGGAGAGAATGGCATGACCAATACGAAGCAGAACGATTCAACACAAAAATCTGGTGTGCGGACGCAAAAGACTAAAAGGGAGCGACTCTGGAAATTAAGTCCAGAGGCTCCCTGCCTTCTTGATATAGAAGTCTATAGGTTTTGGAACCTGCCCAGAACTAAACTCCTGATACGACCGAAAACCGTACGTGTATATACGCATGGTATGGGGTACTCATTGATTAGGGTTTTCAAGATACTCGTACCAACCGAGGAAGGCCGAAGGCATGTATATGCTGATGTGGTTACAGGCACTTTGTATGAAGAAGATGGAACCTGCCTAAGTTCCGCAAATAGAAAAATTACAAACTGGAGAATTAGATGAAAAACAAACTTGGCTCAAACGCCACCGCAGAAACTGACAGGTCGTACATGTACTATTTGAAAGGACTGCCTTGGCTTCCGCACTACACCGCGAAGGGTGTGTTTGTTGCGCCGGGCGGTGTGGAAAAGCGTGAGATTGAGTTAGAGGTGCTCGGGGCCATTAAAAAGGAAGTATTTCTTTGGCCGCGATACTGGATGAGCGAAAAGTCGAGGATGGCGCGATGAACTTTGAGGAACTAGAACAGCGAGTGCGCGAATGGGCGTTCGCCCGAGATATCACTGCGTACTCTACACCACAGGCACAGTTGCTAAAAGCCGTCGAAGAACTTGGTGAGTTGGCAAGTGCAGAGTTAAAAGCCAACCACGAAGGTAGGATAGATGGTGTAGGGGATGTTATTGTATGTCTGATTATTTATTGCCAGATGTGGAACTTAGATGTAACTAAATGCTTGGCCCATGCGTACAACGAAATCAAGGACCGCAAGGGCAAGGTGATAAGTGGTGGTGCTTTTGTTAAAGAGGAGAACTGAGATGATTGATATGAGCAAGTGGGAAAAGTATGCGGTTGAAGGTCCGGACAATGGAATCCCCGCCGAGGAGATGGCTGAATATCTTAAGGATTTTTGCCAGTTGTTACGTGAGCAACAAAGCGGGATGTGTGAACACTCCGCTGACATCATTGAAGAATTGTGGGGACTGCTGGAGGCAGAAGAGAACGAAGCCTTTATTGCGGGGGTCTCTAAGGGTAAGGAAATTAATATGGATGAGCTACTCTACGAGGTTTCAAAGGGGTTGCTAAACCGCAAATAAATAGTGGGCCAGAGTGGTGAAATCGGTAGACACAGCAGACTTAAAATCTGCCGACCATAACAGGTTGTGCCGGTTCGATTCCGGCCTCTGGCACCAAGGAGTTGAACTATGAACGAACGAATTAAAGAACTTTCTGAACAGGCTGGATTTTATTATACTGACAAGACTGGGTTTATTACACCTGCTGGTTGTAATCCTGCAAAGTTCGCCGAGTTGATTGTGAAGGAATGCGTTGAAGTTTCTATCAATAATGGATGCGGGGATTTTGTTGATATTAAACAAAAGTTGTTTGAGCATTTCGGAGTTGAAGAATGAACCGCGATGACATCATCCGCATGGCTGTTGAGTGCCATTTAGCAACGTCAGAAGCCCGTGATGGCATTTACATAGAAGCACTTGAACGCTTTGCTAATCTGGTCGCCGCTGCAGAACGTGCCAGATGGAAAGAACCAACTAAGGAGAATGAAGATGAAAGTAACTGTTGAAATAGATGATGATGCGTTTGATTTGATTATGGTTAAAACTTTAGAAGACCATATTTTGTACACTTACAGTGACTTTACTTCTTTGCACCCAGACGATGTTGAATGGAACGAAAAACTTAAACAGGCACTGTGGGTTATATTTGAGTACTTTGCTGGTGAAGAAAAGGCGAAGGGTTTGAAGGACCTCATCGAAGGAGGGGAAGATGAAGTTTGATGTTATTAGTTGTCTTGAAACCGACAGTGGCTTGATTGTGAGTCTTGATGTTGATGAGGAAGGCCGTCAGTATTTGATGGAGCGTGGGTTCAACGCAATACTGAACGACGCCATTAAACTAATGGAGGAAGACCATGAACGAGAGCCGCCGGAAGGCATTTGAGCAGTGGTGGTTTGAGAATAGTGGCAAGACACACAACCCTAACGACATCTGGGACGCTGCATGTGACTGGATGAAGGAAGAACTTATTTGGCGTATGGAACAGTTTGTGGAGAAGCATCGAAATGAGCAAAGTTGAATACGCCCTTGCCGAGGCACAAACGGCGGAAGATGTAATAATTATTTGTTTCGATGAGTATGGCGAACTATCACTGCACTCCACTATTACCAGAGGTCCAGATATTCTTTGGGCGCTTGAGTTGGCTAAAATGCAGATTCTAGAAATGGGACAGCCGGAGGACGCATGAAAGTGAAAGAAGTAGTTTTTGATGTCTGGCTTGGGTTTGGTTTACTTGGTATGGCTGTAGGATTAGCCCTACCTTTAGCTGGTATTCTTTACGCACTATGGGGATGGCTATCATGAGTGATTTTATGCAGAAGCAGTTTGACATCAGCCAAGAACTTATTCGGTTGATGAACCGTGAACACGAGCAGCGCAGCCGTTTCTTTGAGAAGTACGAGGAACAGATAAAAGAAAAAGACCGCTACATTGCAAAGCTAGAGGCCACTATCCAAGCATTAGAAGTTCTAGTGAAAAAATAGGAGCCATCATGTACATCTGGTTTAATCTATTGTTATTTAGCAGTGGGCACTGGATGTATGTAGAAACGCTAGAAACATTAGAGCAGTGCCAAGAATTAAAAATTTGGTATGAAAATGTCCACCCCGGCGATTACTACTGCTTTCCTGTGCAAGTAAAAAAGTCATGACCGAGGCTAAACGCTCCGCCAGTAGAAAGCACTACGCAAAAAATAAAGAAACGGTTAAAGCGAAAGTAAAAGAATACAAGTTAAAGAAACGAGATGAATGGCACGCCTATAAGGCTTCTCTTTCTTGCACCAGATGCGGTGCATCGCATCCAGCAATTATTGATTTCCACCACATAAACCGACATGACCCCGAGAAAAGAAAAGTACACAAACTAGTACAAGATGATAACTACACTGCTGCGTACAGGGAGATTGAGAAGTGCCTTATTCTCTGTGCTAACTGTCATCGGATTCATCATTGGGAAGAAAGAAACGAACCTATATGAAGTGTGCATGTGGAAGTGACACCAAAGTAGTTGACACCCGTTTGATTGAGGACAAACAAAGAAGGCGTAGAGTGTGCCTAACTTGTGGTAACCGGTTTAACACACTGGAAGTCCTAGAGTCCGAACTGACACGGTATACTGTCAAACCTATTGAGGAGCCTAAGCAAGAAGAACCGAAAGTAAAGACCCCGTATGTACGCAAAGAAACAGCACAGAAAATAAAAGAAAAGAAAACCAGAGCACGCCACATGCTTGAAGACATGAAGTGGCAACGCGAACTGGAAGACGATTTATTTTGGAACGGAGAATACCAAGATGAGCACACCTACTGATACCGTAGACCACCCCGAGCATTACCAAAGCCCTTTCAAAATTGAATGTATCGACGCAATCGCAGCGGCGACTCACGGGCTTGAAGGTCTAGAAGCGGTATGCGTTGGCAACTCTATTAAGTATCTGTGGCGGTGGAAGAAGAAAGGTGGCGTTAACGACCTGCGTAAGAGTCGTTGGTACCTCGACAAACTTATCACCAACATAGAAGCGGAGATTGCCAAAAATGTCGAATCTACTTGACAACATTCTGTACGTCCTATCGGCAGACGAAGTAAAGATTCTGTTGAACAGAATAGACACACATCCAGAACTGTTCTCCAAGCACAGAGAGGGTATGTGGGACCGCAAGGAATCCGCTTGGTTAGGGCTGGCTTCTTTCGGTGCGTATACGTTTTGTGAACGCTGGGCTATCGGGCGCAAGTGCCGTAGGTTGGACCTCAGATACACTCGAGAACGAATCTTGAGTTTACTGCTGAGTGGGGATTACTAATGCAGTTCATAACCATAGACTTTGAAACGTATTACTCACGCGAGTTTTCGTTATCAAAAGTAACGACCGAAGAATACGTACGGTCAGACCAATTTGAAATAATCGGAGTAGGAGTTAAAGTAAATGATGAAGAAGCCGAGTGGTTCTCAGGTAACCTACAAGAAACAAAAAACTTTCTTGCTGCTTTTGATTGGGCTGAATCTATTGCTGTGGCCCATAATGCTCCTTTTGATGCTGCTATCCTCACTTGGCGGTTGGGCATTCGCCCTTACATGTGGGTTGATACTCTTGCTATTGCTAGAGCAGTGGATGGATTGGAACAGGGTAATAGTCTTAAGAAATTGGCTGAGCGACATGGACTTGGCATCAAAGGCACGGAAGTTCTGGATGCGCTCGGTAAGCACCGCAAAGACTTTCTGGTAGAAGACTTAAAGCAATACGGTGAGTATTGTAAGAATGATACCGAGCTGACATTCAAACTCCTTAACATCTATCTATCACAGGTCTCCGAACAAGAACTTCAAGTTATCAGTATCACGACCAAGATGTTCTCGGAGCCAGTGTTGGAATTGGATGTTGAACTGTTGGAGCAGCATCTCGAAGCGGTGCGGGATAGAAAGTCGAAACTATTGGAGGCTGCAGAAGCAGACCGCGAAACGCTCATGTCAAATGATAAATTTGCGGAGTTATTGAAGTCCATTGGTGTAGACCCCCCTCGTAAAATTAGTAACACCACCGGCAAGGAAACGTGGGCATTTGCCAAGACCGACGAAGGCTTCAAGGCTTTACTTGAGCACGAAGACGAAACTGTACAAACATTAGCGGCAGCTCGGTTAGGCACTAAATCCACACTTGAAGAGACCCGCACGCAGCGGTTCATCAGCATCGCCAAGCGCGGCAAACTTCCTGTCCCCCTGCGGTACTACGCAGCACACACAGGTCGGTGGGGTGGGGACGACAAACTCAACCTGCAGAATCTCCCCTCACGTGGGACGAACACCCTCAAGAACGCAATCATCGCGCCGGATGGATACGTCATCATTGACTCGGACTCTTCTCAGATTGAAGCACGGATGCTGGCTTGGCTGGCGGGTCAGGTTGACTTAGTCGAAGCGTTTAAGAACGGCGAAGACGTGTACAAGATAATGGCGTCCGCCATATACAACAAACCAATAGAAGAAATTACCAAGCAGGAAAGATTTGTAGGCAAGACTACGATTCTTGGCGCTGGATACGGCATGGGTGCTGAAAAGTTTAAGATTCAACTGAAGAACTTTGGGGTGGACACCCCCCTTGAAGAGTGTCAGCGCATCATAACGGTGTATCGCCAAACATACCCAAAAATCCCAGAGTTATGGAGACAGGCGGGCCGTTGCCTTGATGCAATGATTCAAGGGGCTGTTGCCCCTGTCGGTGTTCAACCACAAGCACTGAGCATGGACGCACGCGGGTTTCGGTTGCCTAACGACTTTCACATCAAGTACTTCGACCTGCGCAGTGAGGTAGAGGGGTATACATACAAATCTCGCAATGGACGAACTAAGGTCTACGGTGGTAAGGTAGTAGAGAACCTATGCCAAGCACTAGCACGTTGTGTGATTGCCGAGCAGATGGTGAAAATAAACAAGAAGTACAAAGTCGTACTTACCGTTCATGACGCTGTGGCGTGTGTCGCTACAGAAGACGAAGCGGAAGAAGCAAAAAAGTACGTAGAGAAATGTATGCGGTGGACACCTGAGTGGGCGGAAGGACTACCCCTTAACTGTGAAGCCGGATACGCACATAGCTACGGAGAATGCTAAATGCCAGATTACACATGGTCGTATTCCGCTCTTTCTACCTTTCAGCAATGCCCGAGAAAGTATTTTCGGCTGAAGATTACCAAGGACATCAAAGAACCGATGTCCGAAATAATGATGTATGGACAGGAGTTACACAAAGCAGCCGAGTTGTATGTAAGGGACGGCAAGGACATCCCTGAGAAGTTCTCCTTCATCAAGCCCTACTTAGATGTGTTCATGACCATTGATGGTGAACGGCTTTGCGAATACCGTATGGGGCTGACTAAGGAACTTGCACCGTGCGAGTTCTTTGCAAAAGATGTATGGCTGCGTAGCGTGGCTGACTTGCTAATTATCAGCGGGGACACTGCCTTCTTGGTTGATTATAAGACTGGCAAATCGCAATACGCCGACACCAAACAATTGGAACTAATGTCGCTCTGCGTGTTCAAGCACTTCCCTGAAATTAAGTTAGTGAAGGCAGGGTTATTGTTTGTAGTAACTCAAGAGTTTATCCAAACCGAATACACCCCCGAAGGTCAGAAAGAAGCATGGATGAATTGGTTCGATGAGTTGATTCGCCTTGAAGGCTGCTATGAGTCAGAGACTTGGAATCCTAGTCCTAACTTCACGTGCAAGAAGTTTTGCCCTGTGACAGATTGCGAGTATCATGGCAATAATGGACGTTAGGAGGACACCATGCCGTACGTAAACAAACCCAGACCTTATAAGAAAGAATGGCAGCAACAAAAGGCACGAGACGAAAAAGCTCCGCGTGCTGCTCGGCAACGAGCAAGATACGCGATGGACAAAAAAGGCGTAGACCGAACTGGAAAGGATATTGACCATGCCATTCCGCTATCCAAAGGGGGCACCAACTCGCCCAGCAATCTTCGGCTTAAATCCCCCACAAAGAATCGTTCGTTCTCACGTAACTCAGACCACACTGTCAAAAGAAACAAACCCAAAAAATAATGGAAATCCTAAAAGACAAAGTGTTATTGGTGCGAACCAAGACACCAGAGAGAATCACAGAGACGATAGATGGTAGTAGGGCACTTTCAGAAAACGAGGGCATCCACATGGTTGCCGTCAATTGGAACTTAAAAGAAGCCCAACTATTAGCTCGACTTAAGTTTAAGAAAGTACCTTCCCCTATCGAGCGGGACTATAAGTGGCCCGGCGTGTATCCGCCTATGCAGCATCAAAAAGATACAGCGTCGTTTCTTACATTGAACCCCCGTGCGTTTTGCTTTAACGAGCAAGGTACGGGCAAGACCGCCGCCGCTATCTGGGCTTCGGACTACTTACTGACACAAGGTGCCATCGGGCGTGTTCTGATTGTATGCCCCTTGTCCATAATGCAGTCGGCGTGGCAAGCAGACCTGTTTAAGTTTGCAACCCACCGCAAGGTAGGTGTAGCGCATGGGTCAAGGGAAAAAAGGAAGGAGATTATTTCCGCTCCTTACGACTACATCATTATCAACTATGACGGAGTCGAGACGGTTTCCAAAGAGATAGCCGCAGGTGGGTTCGACCTTATCATTATTGATGAAGCCAACGCCTACAAGAACCCGCAGACCAAACGCTGGAAGGTAATGCGCGGCTTGCTAACACCGCAGACCTATCTATGGATGATGACAGGCACCCCTGCAGCACAGTCTCCGACTGACGCTTACGGACTTGGCAAACTCTGCGTACCGGACAACGTGCCTAAATTCTTTGGGGCATTCCGTGACCGAGTCATGGAGCAAATCAACAAGTTCAAGTGGATACCGAAACATACAGCCAGCGCAGCAGTACACGCAGCCCTACAACCTGCCATCCGGTTCACCAAAGAAGAATGCCTAGACCTACCTGACCTCGTATACGTAGAACGCGAAGCACCGCTCACGGCGCAGCAGACTAAGTACTACAAGCAGATGAAGGCAAAACTCGCGGCGGAAGCAGCGGGAGAAGAAATCAGTGCAGTCAACGCAGCAGCCAAACTAACGAAACTCCTACAAATTTCTGGCGGTGCGGTGTATGCGGACTCGGGCGCAGTCATTGAGTTTGACGTATCAAATAGACTGCAAGTAGTCAAAGAGGTAATCGAAGAAGCGTCACACAAGGTTCTTGTCTTCGTGCCTTTCCGCCACACTATTGACCTGTTGTATAATTATCTTACACAAAACGGGACTCGAACTGAGATTATATGTGGTGATGTACCTGTAAGTAAGCGTACAGATATTTTCAATCGGTTTCAGACACAACCCGAACCAAACGTATTGATAATCCAACCACAGTCGGCAGCACACGGGGTCACCCTTACAGCCGCAAACGTAGTTGTTTGGTATTCACCTGTAACTTCCATCGAGACATACCTGCAAGCAAACGCACGTATCAACCGCAAGGGGCAGAAAAACTCCATGACGGTGGTGCATATCCAAGGAAGTATGGTGGAACGCGACCTGTACAAGATGCTGAGCCGCAAACTGACAACTCATCAAAGCCTCGTGGACCTCTACAAAAATTCGCTGGACACTTGACACAGTAAAATAACTGCTCTACTATTCACACATCGGGCGCAGACCCGAGTTCTGAGACCAACCAAGAGAGGTTATTTATGTCTGATGTAATTAATACTGACGACCTCGTTGCTGCATACGTGGCAATTCGAGACCAGAAGCAAGACATCAAGCGGCAGATGGAACTCCAAGTCAAGGAGTTGGATGAGCAACTGGAGGAAATCTCCAAGGCGCTTCTGGAAATCTGTGAGAGCAATCAAGCAGAAAGCATCCGCACTGCACACGGGACAATTAGCCGCACCGTGAAAACCGACTACTGGACTAGCGACTGGGACTCGATGTATCGTTTCATCAGAGACCATGATGCTTTCAATCTGCTGCACAAGCGGATTAACCAAACGTCGATGAAACAATTTCTGGAGGAGAATCCCGACATCCATCCAGAAGGACTCAATGTCAATCGGGAATATGAAGTCCGTGTAACTCGCGCACGTAACTCTTAAGAGGTAACCAAAATGTCAAACGTAACCCTGTTCAAGAAGTCGGCTATTCCGGAACACCTGCGCAACATCGGTGTTAACGACCTCACCAAGGCGCTTGCCCCCAGTATCAACAATAGCCCCTTGAAGCGTATCTCCATCCGTGGTCGTGTGTTCCGTCTGGTTGTCAATGGCGAAGAGATGACCAAGAACGAGAGCAACAGCATGGAAGTTGTTATCGTCAATGCCTCCAAGGATATTTCACGGAGTTTCTATGCAGGGGCCTACGACCCGAAAGCCGAAACTACCTCGCCGGATTGCTGGTCGCCGGATGGTATTAAGCCCGACGCTAGCGTCCTCAAGCCGCAGCACAGCAACTGCAAAGACTGCCCGAAGAACATCAAGGGTTCTGGTGCAGGTGGCTCTCGCGCTTGCCGGTATGCTCGTCGTCTGGCGCTGGCACTCCCTAATGATTTGGGAAATGTCTACCAACTTGTCTTGTCCGCAACCTCCATCTTTGGTACGGGCGACCAAGAACACATGCCGTTTAATCAGTACCTGACATACGTTGTCTCGCAAGGGTTCAGTATCAACGCCCTCGTTACCGAGATGAAGTTTGACAGCAACAGCGACACGCCCAAGCTCGTGTTCAGCCCTGTTCGTTTCTTGGACGAGGATGATTACGCTCAGGCTTGCAGCCTTGGTGATACCCAAGAATGTCAGATGGCTATTTCGGCACCGAAGATTCAGCCCAAGACACAAGCCCTTCCGGCACCGACAAAGGCTGCTGAACCGGATGTAACGGAAGATGACGAGGAAGAAGATATTCCTCCGCCGAAGGCTAGAAAGGCGGCTCCCGCTCAACCGGCTATTGAGGCCAAGCCGGAACTCAAGGCCATCCTTAGCAAGTTTGCTTCCAGCAAGTCGCGGGACGTAGACGATGAGTGACACGGACTACCGAGGCTACAGTCAACGGGTTATCGAAGCAAACCAACTCGCTGATTCCAATAGTCTCGGTGTTCGTCTCGGTGCTTTTTGTATCTCCCGGGATATTCCAGTTTTAGATATAGCCGAATACTTTCAAGTATCTAAGGTAACCGTCTACAACTGGTTCACGGGTAAGGTAGAACCACGAAAAGCCCAAGAAGAACGCATCCGAGATGTATTGGAAAAAGCGGGGGTGATGGACTAAAAGAGGCCGCTATGGCTATGCGCGAATTACTGGAGCATGTGCTTGGTACAGATGGCTGGTACTGCATCGCTGGCCTTGCTCCAGATGGGGTCGATAAAAAACCGCAGCGGTTCTTCACTCAATCACTTGATGATGTTGAGCCTATTGCTACGCGTCTTGTTACCGAAGGGTATAACGCGTTCTTTTCCCTTGCCAAATTCAAAGAAGGCAGGGGCGCTAACGCCAAACGTAACTACGACAATGCTCTGAATAACAAGGCGTTTTGGTTAGATATTGACTGTGGTATTGGCAAACCATATGAAACACAACAAGATGGACTTCTCGCACTAACCGGCTTTTGCGAATCCACTAAGTTACCACTTCCAACAATCGTTGATTCTGGTCGTGGTCTTCATGTGTATTGGCCCCTGACTGAAACGATAGAAGTTTCGGACTGGAAGCCTATTGCAGAAGCCCTTACTAAAACATGCAACAAACATAACCTTCAAGCAGATGCTGCTTGTACTACGGATGCAGTTCGTATCCTGCGTATCCCAGAGACTTTGAATTTCAAGGTGGACCCTCCGCTACATGTAACGGTGGCTAACTGGGCAGAACCCGTGACATTAGAGTTCTTCAAAAGTTGTTTAGAAGAGATAAAGTCAGATTTACTTGGGTTCGGTTCTTTTACACCTTCTTCGCGGCCCAATGAGTTGACCATGTCCCTCATGGCTAACAAGCAGTCAGTGTTCACGAAACTTATTGAACGCACTGCTGAAGGAGACGGTTGTGCCCAAATTGAAAACATCATCGTCAATCAAGCAGAAATTGAAGAGCCGTTGTGGAGGGCTGGCCTGTCTATTGCGAATCACTGCGTAGATGGCGCTAGTGCTATCCACCTTATATCTGACCAACACCCTGACTATTCTCCGGAAAGTACGAAAAGAAAAGCAGCCTCAATCGCTGGGCCATACACTTGCTCTAAGTTTGAATCGCTTAATGCTAGTGGGTGTGAGAACTGCAAATACCGTGGGCGTATTAAGTCACCAATTGTTCTCGGCAACGAGACTATGGCGGCAGGGGAAAAAGACATCGTTGAACAGGAGTCTGATGGGTCTCTAAGGAAGTACGAGATTCCAGACCTTCCTTCTCCCTACTTTGCCGGTAAATTCAAAGGCGTCTACAAGAATGTCACGGATGGTGACCCTATCCTTGTTTATGAAAACTATTTGTTCGTAATCAAACGGTTGCACGACAAAGACGGAGATGGCGAGTGCATACATATGCGTTTGCACCTGCCTGTGGATGGGGCCAGAGAATTCACGATAGTTGCGGCTGACATCGGGTCAAAAGAAGAACTGCGAAAGATTCTCGCGCATCACGGTGTGGTGTGTGGCGGTGACCAGATGAAGTTAATTATGGCCTATATCATTGATGTTGTTAAAGATTTACAGACACGAAAGGAAGCAGAGTCCATGCGCAATCAATTTGGTTGGGCTGATGATGACACCAAAATTATTATTGGTACCAAAGAAATCAGTGCCACAGAAATTAAATACAGCCCTCCTTCATCGGCTACTAAAGTTTTGGCTGAGTGGATGGAACCCAAGGGCACTCTAGAGAAGTGGAAGCAGTGCGCCAACGTCTACAACATGGTCGGTTTTGAAGGACAGGCTTTCGGCTTTCTATCCGGCTTCGGTGCGCCCCTCATGAAGTTTATGGGCATGCGCGGTTCCTTGATTAACCTCCTTAACAAAGAGTCAGGTACAGGTAAGTCAACCGTCCTCAAGCTGTGCAATAGCATCATTGGGCATCCCGAAGAACTGATGTCGCAATGGAAGGACACCTACAACCACAAGATTCACCGGCTTGGCTTGCTTAACAACTTTGCTTACACGTGTGACGAACTCACCAAGATGACTGGGGATGATTTTTCGGACATATCTTATAGTATTACGCAAGGGCACAATAAGGGCCGGATGCAATCGCAAACGAACGCGGAACGTCCAAACAAGACCACGTGGGCAACCATTGGCTTGACTAGCTCCAATGCTTCGTTCTATGACAAACTGCGTGCTTTAAAGGCAACGCCGGATGGCGAAATGATGCGCCTTATCGAGTACACGGTTAACCGTACCTCGAATCTGTCCAAGCAGGAAGCTGATGAAATCTTCCAAATTATGTACGAGAACTACGGCCACGCAGGTCCTATCTATCTTGAATATATTGTGAAAAATAAGGACTTGGTCATTGACACGCTTCGCACTGTGCAAAAGAAACTTGATGCACTTGTGGGGTTGGAAAGCCGAGAACGTTTCTACTCCGCTACCGCCGCTGCCAATATCACTGGTGGTCTGATTGCCAAAGAATGCGGTTTGATTGACTACGACATGATGCGTGTCTTCAATTGGGTTGTTGGCATGCTCCGTGAGTTGAAGGAGAGCATCATTGCTCCTAGCGAAGACTACACCGCTACCATTGGTGAGTTCATCAACGAGAATTGGTTCAAGGTGTTGGTCATTAACGACATGGCAGATAACCGCACAGGACTAGACCAGATTCCTCTGATTGAACCTAAGCAAGAGCTTATTATTCGGATTGAACCGGATACCAAGAAGACGTACATCTCAGCTAAGCATCTGCGGCAGTATTGCAGCAAGCAGCAGGTACCCGTGCAAGACATGCTCATCAAGTTGCGTGAGGCCGAGGCTTACGAAGGCACTATGAAGAAGCGGATGTCCAAGGGCACCAAGATTCCGTCGCCCCCTGTCGAAGTCTTTGTGTTTAACGACAAGATTGTGGACCCGCAGCACTTTGTTGAAACGCTAGCTGACAAAGTGAAAACAGAAGAAATTATTGCAGAGTAATCTGACTTGTAATTCAACCAAGAAAATACTACACTTCGCCTGCCCGCAAGGGCACCTCTTGGTTATCTCTCTCCTTAACCCCGCCTCGTGCGGGGTTTTTTTATTCTTCGTCGTCGTCCGCGTAAGCAGTCATCTCTTCAGCACGGTTGATGAAAGCCTTATTTATACGCAAGCCACCAAACATACTTGCCTGTGCTCGTTCTACGGCGCGTTTCTTCATAGAAGCTTTGATGGTATTAAAATTGATTTGAAATTCTTTTTCTGGATGTACCATATTCCAATCAGCAATTTTTTCTAATATCTTAGCTACCGCATCACTATCACCAGCATCGTAAGCCATAGCAAGAAAGTTCAAGTAATCTTGTCTGCGCGACTTGAGCGCTTCTTCCATACTCTTGGCTTCGATGTTTGCTGCTTGACGCTGCGCCAGCCGTTCCGGCGAGAATCCAAGCATCTGCAAAAATGCTTCTTTCGCCGAAATATTTTCAAGCAAGGTATCGCCCTTCATTGTAAGAGCGCCTTCAGAAGCTAAACGACTACCAGCCATAATGTTCTTGATAGCAGCGGGAGCAATAGTCTCAAATGCACGTTCCACATGCCCATCATTGAACCGCTTAACAGCCTCGGCAGAATTAATAATCATACCCGCAGAAGGGCCTAGCAAATTAATGATTGCATTCTGAGTGTTTGTAACTTCGTCTTGGTTTCTCTTGGTATCGCGCCACCACATATCTGTGAGATTGGTGCTCATACGGTCTGACAGTGAGGCCCCTGTAATCTGGGGTACAACACCCCGTGCAATAGAGTCGCCTACAAAACCACCAAACACTGAGTTCAACCAATTCTTGTACCAGTTTTCAACGTCGTACTCGTCGTCATCATCACCGAACACAGAAGCAAAAGCATTGGCGATACCGGAGAAGATAAACCATACCGGCATGCCCATCGTACCGGCAAACAAGAATGACATACCCATCATGCCCGCAAAAGTACGCCGCGCATCTTTGCGAAGTTCAATTGACTCCTTCATGACTTTATTGGCTTCGTCAGTTTTGCCTTCAGCCATAAGTTGTTCGTACTCTTTTTGCCCAATCAAATTTGTAGATTCATAGGCAGTGCGGAACAACAGATAAGTCATATGCTGGGCGTATTGCTTGAACTGCAGCAGCACCTTTGGTAAGTCGCCTTGGAAGTAGCGCGGCTTATTAGCAGTTGAATAGTCAAACATCGACTTGTAAGTAAGGTTCTTAGCTTTCTCTACAGCCGCTTCAAAATTACCACCATTAGATTTGTATGCTAAATCAAACGCAGCCATAGCCGTAACTTCACGGTTAAATCGTTCCGCCTTATGGAATGGGAACGCAGCAAAAGTCATAACCTTATGCCACCGGCCCGTGTAGTCATTGCTGGGCTGCTCAGAAAGCCCCGCAACATCGTGCGTCATAGATACGTCAATAAGGCCAGAATCAATAAACGCTTGGTAGGCACGTTTTTCAACTTCCGTAAGATTCTTATTGCGCCCAATTGACGGAGCATCAAAGTTACCAAGCTCATCTTTCCACCCACTACCACTAAGCATCTTCATGTACTTGCTATACGCCTGCCTAGCGGGACCCCATCCATACGGACCAGCAAGCACCGGATAGCCGATAGTAGGCACTGCGAGCATGTTCACGATTGCAGATGCAGGGGAGGTCAAGAAATTTAAGAACCCAAGATTAGATACAAAAGTAACCCACGATGCTTGGTCCATTGGGCTAAGCACATTATCTAACCGCCGTTGAACTTCATTAAGGTAATCATTCAATGTGCGACGGGTTACATCTTCTTCCGGAGTTGTGGCTATGCCTTGCGTGGACAAGAAATTACGAGCTGCCTCCATACTGTCGAACATACGCGGCGCATATTCAAATCGAGCCTGCTGGTATCCAAGGTGAAACATAGCATGCGCAAAACTACGAACCATATCAGCACTTGCGCCGGGGACGTTTTTACGATGCAGGAACATATTACGAATACTTTGCGATGGAAGTGTAGTAATAAACAATTCACCCATCTGGTCTAAGATAGCTTCCTTAAGTTTTTCTGGGTCTTTTTCGTCTACATTGGTGACCATCCCTTTAAGCTCTTCAAACAATCGAGCGTTTTGAAGAGCAGTAGATGTCATGCTGCGGACATCGTTACCCGAAGCAAAATTTCCTTTGGGGTCTTTCACCCTTGCGTCTTTCAGCGCTTCATTACGTTCATAGGCAGACTCAAACATATAGAACTTCATGTCTTTGCCGGTACCTTCTTTGTACCAAAAACGCCCGAACCGCTTGAGTGGAAAGTACGGGTCAATCATTTCCTTAAACTGACTCTCAATCTTCTTGTCAGCTAGCACTCGTGCAGTGGCCGTATCTATTGTTTCCTTACCCGAAGCAATTAACTTTTGAGCGTCTTGCTCAATTTCAGACTCGATGAGCGCTTTAAGTTCTTCATCTGTTTTGCCCGTATATAGCTGTCGATAAGCAAACAACTGCCTTGCAACATGCTCTCTAGTGGCGCGTTCTGCGGCTTCCTTGGACCCCATGATGCGGCGGTATTCCCGTTCCGCAGAAATACGCTTGTAGTTTGCTAAGGTCTCTCTAAAGAAATCACGCATCTCAATATAGAGTTCTTGAGCGGCAGCACCATCCTTCATCTTGCCAAGAGCCTCCCAATCTGCAGTCAACTGCTTTAGGAGCGCCGCTTTCTCTTTGTCAGCAGGGGTGGCAGGGTTTGCTACAGATGGGTCCAGTTGTTCAACAGTAGACGTTTGGATGAGGCGGGTAAGCAGTTCTGATGTAGCCTTATTGGACGAATACAACTTCATTAGTTTGTCAAGAATAGGCTTACCCTTTTGGATAGTCTTGTTACGGCTATCCTGCATATCTTCGATATTCTTGATTAGCAAGGAGATTTGAGGGACCTTGGTTTCAAATTCTCCAGTCAGTCTGTTGTACTCGATGCCAATCATTTCTTCGAGCTGACGCAGAGTAAAAGCGCCCAAGAAATACTTTCGAGTCTGGTCTTTCATGGTTGACCAAAGCTCAGAAAGAATCATCTTAATATCGTTGAATTCTTTGGAGTTTCTGATTTGATTGCTGATGTTACGGATAGCGCCGGGCTGTTCGTTTGAATTGTTCTCGTAGTACCCACGCATGGCAGCGTTGGGGCTGCCCAAACCAAACCTATTATGTGGTGCATCGAATAAAGCTTGGGTTTGGATGATTGTCTGACCAAGCACATTATCAACGCCAAACATCTGCATACAGAACTGAACAAACTTATCCCACCAAGACTTAGAAGTATTTTTGTATTGAATCGCTTGAAGAACTTTTTGAAACTCGTGATTTGTAAATGCTTCAGATACAAATTCGTGAATGTCTGTAAATCCATACTTATCGAGTTTAGAAATAGCTTTAGAATGCGCGTACAGTTTCTTTAGCTCAAACGCTGCTTCTTGCTGCCGAGCGCCGTAGGCTGAAGGGTCATTTAAAACTCTAGAAGTTGCCGCGTGCATAACTTCGTGCAGAAATACATACACAGAATTAGCACCCATATTATTGAGAGTATTTAATGAAATTGAATCTATCTCAGGAAAGTAAACGCCCCAAGAGTCCTCTATAATCTCATTTTCGCGTTTTAGTATTTTCCCAAGCTCTTTTATTTCATCAAAGAGATTCTGTGGAATAATCTGATTTTGGTTATTATAATCTATAATATTAGAAATTGTATAATACATCCCTGTAATTATACCAGTATTAGTCGGGGAATTTGAATATACTTCATCTAATCTTTTTACATACATATTTATACGCGGGTAATATGGTGCAAGATTTTTTAATTGATGATAGATATTAACAGCAGAATTAAAAATCCATGAATTTGAATCTACTAAATGTTCATAGCTTTCGTTAAGTTTGTTGTAGCCAATAGACGTTTGAAGATTAAGTGACAGCAACTTAGTGATAAGCTGCTTCTGATATGGAGTTAGGTTTTTCTTTTGAACAGCTAATAGCGTTCTAAGAGCGTCGTTTAAGTCGTTTCTTTCAATGGCCCCAACTACTGCCGGGTGCATCATTTGAGTTAAGGAGCCGGATACCTTTTCAGAAGTAGCAAAGGGGCCAAGCCGTGATTCTCTTTCGGCTTCCTCGTACTCACGCACGGTTTCTGCTTCTGATTCTAGATGCTCACTTCGCTCTTCCCGTTGCCGGTCGATTTCTGCATCACGGGTAGCAAGATGTTCATACGCACGGCGGTACTGTTCAAACTTGCGGTTTACTTCTGGAGAAGCATTAGTAAGTAACCACTCTTGAAAGAATGGGGCATAATCGGCACCCTGCCCACTAAACAACTCATTACGCGGCGTGCCATACGCCATATCAAAGGCGGCTGCACGAAGAGCAGTATCGAAATTAAACCGGCGGAAATAGTCATTGGCCGCACGCTCTGCCTTATCCAAGTTCTTGAGGCCAGACTTAACTTTTTCCTTTAGCTTCCGCAGTGTTTGTTTTGCTTGCGCGTATGCGTTGGTGCTCGGGGTTATGCCTAAGCCTTTAAGTTGCTGTTCTGAAACAAAGTCATTGAACGCAAGTTTGAGCTTGTTGACCCCGTCGTATGTGGTAAGGTCGGGTAGGTTGGTGGCGCTGGCTAAAAACTGCTTTTGTTCCTCTGCCGACAGCTTGTCAAAGTTCTCAAACTCTTTAAGTCTTTCCGGACTGAGCGGCTTTAAGTATTTATTGAAGAACTCTTTGATAAGTTCGGTGTAGTACGGCAGTTCTTTGTCATCTGCCTTGAGGTCTTCGTACATATCGCGGATAGCACGAATAAGACCCTTGTCTTCTAAAAGGGCACTACGCTGTTTCTTAATTTCAAGTTCGGAAGGAGAGCTAGGCTTAATAGCCGCAAGAAACCGCTCCAACGGTGCCGCACTTACATCCGTAACTAACTGTTCAGCGGGTTTAACCGTCTCAATGGTGGGCGGTGCTTGCGGTTTTTCAACAGGAGCACCAAGGTCCAGCCCTTGTTGCGGGGCTTCTCCAGTAGTGGTTTGCGGTGCTGTTCGTTCTTCTTGTGAAACTGCCTCACCAAAATCAAGCCCTTGCTGTGGCCCCATAGATGCAAGGGGAGCGGAAGGCATACGGGGGGGATTGTCAAGGCGCTGCTGCAGTCGGCTTTCTAGCTGGTCTTGTTCTCCAGCAATCTGTTCTTGCTGCGCGTCAATCTCTTGCAAGCGAGCTTGTACTTGCTCATTTTGTTCTTGCTTTAATAAAGACTTTCTTTCTTTTTCCAGCTCATCGTACTTAGCTTGCAGGGTCTCCATTGACGGGAAAGCTTCTTCTGCAAGTCGGTCTACAGTACTAGGCGGTGCGGGCGGAGGCGGTGCGGTTTCACCACGAGCTTGACGAACAGCTTCTTGTTCTAAATCAAGGTCATGCTGGTCTGCTTCGTCGTAAGCATTCTTAGAAGGTGGAGGTGGAGCTTCAGCAGCGGGCGGGGTTTCTCCGGCTTTCTTCTGCATATAACCACGAGCAGCACCTGACACTCCACCAAACAACACAGAACCAGCAGCTCCAGCAACGCCAGCGTCCACTACCCTTTGAAAATCTTGACTATTCCATACATCTGCATGGTCATCCACAAACTTTTCTGCTGCAATGCTAATCGCCTCTTGCGCGGCTTCCGTCGGGCCTTCGGTTGCAACACCGGTAATAACATCGGCTGCGGCACCTCTTGCAATGCCCGGCTTCATACCAGAGCGTTCAAGGATTCGTTCAACAACCCCAGCCTTAACGCCGGGGGTAAGTTTATTTAGCGCATACGCAGGGAACACCGAATCCAATGCAGCGGACACGGAGCCAGCCAAAGCGGCAGCACCCGGTTCTAGCTTGCCAGTCCTTTCATAGATATTCTGGAATACTTCGGGGGAATTAAGTGCGTATGAACCAAGATACACACCAGCAGCCTGACCAAATTGCTGACCAGTTCTTTCTGCTTTAGGAAGTACACGTGCTGCTAAATTAGCAGCGGCTTCCTCGGTCATTCCTTTTTCAGCAGCGCGAGCCGCTAGTGCTTCAGTAGCTGTACGGCCAGCAAGGGCGCGACCTCCCATACCTGCGACACCGCCGGGTAGAAGAACCGAAGCAATGTTGGGAACCTGCTCTGCGCCAGTCTCTAAGATATACGGAAGCACATCCCCAAGACCCTTAACATCACGATAGCTTTCATATCGCGGTGCATACTTCTCTTTAATTTCTTTTTGCGTGGCGGCAGCTTCTTCCATCTGTCGCTTGGCGTATTCATCTTCACCAACAGCAGAAGCGGCCATAGCGGGAATGACATCCCCGAAAGTAGACCCAAGCTGCTTAACCCCGCGCATAACAGCACGGCCTGTCATATCTAGCAGGCCGGTATCTTTGGTCGGTTCCGGTTCTTCTTGTGTTTTTTGATACGCGCTATACCGGCGCAGAAGTTCAGACTTAGTTATATTATCTGGCACACCACTGATAATGGTGCCATCTGGCATCCGAACATCCATAGCAATCCTTAGTCGGGAAGGTCGTTATACGATACAGCACGAGAAGAAGCCCCGCCAGCAGTAGAAAGACCGCTTATTACTGCATCATAACCCGGAATTTTTCTAAATTCTTCTTGTTCAATTTCCTGCATTGTCTTCTTATCCCCATCTTTTTGGGCTTTGAGATAACGCGGATTCATAAGAAATCTTTCTCTTGCACGGTCCATACTTATAAGAACTTGTCTTGAAAGACCGCTAGTGCCTTGCGCCTTAGTACCCGAAATGACCTTAGCAAACATATCTGCTTTAGTTTGACCATCCGCTGCTTGATATGTCGGGTCGCTTTGTAATTGAGAAAGGACAGTAGAAACAAGGTCGGGCCGTTGTGCCACGATTCGTTGTGTCTGTGCATTAAAGCTTTGAATGTTGAGGCCAGCTCTTTGTAGCGCAATTTCAGCTTGCTTATATTGAAGGTCCGCTTCTTTGGATTCTTGCCCAAGATTTGTTGTTTGCACGCGCCCTTCTTCAGTAATTACAGTTTTAATATCATCCCGTTTAAATACGTTTGCTGCGCGGTCCGCAGTAACTTTGTCTCTTGCAAACTCTCGCTTGGCGGCTCTAATTTCGTTGCGGTTTTCTCTAAGGTCAGCGGCAGCTTCTTTACTACCTTCTTGACGGAAGCGGTTTTGTGCGTCGGCAAGGGCGAACTGTGCGGTATCCAGTTTTTCACGCGAAGCCTCAAGCTTGTCTTGCGCGTCTGTGTATGTTTGAAGCCCTTTAATACCACCTTCACCAAGAGCAGCTAAGAAATTCGGATTTTTGCTAGCCATCATAGAGAGGCCACCAGCAATCAAAGCGTCCCATTTATTTTGAGCGCCCTTAGCTTCAAGGTCTTCTCCACGTTTCTTAAGGCGAGCAGATTGTTCTTCGTAAGGTTTTTCGCTTACACCAAACGCTGCTTGTACATCTTTTACTCGCTTTGCTGCGTCATCTACTGAAAGCTCAGGAGGAACATAAGTTTTTTCATCCAAATAAACCGGCTTCCGACTTTCTTCCAGTTGTCGAAGAACTTCAGGAGTATAGAGGCTGGTGGCCCGGCCAAGCTTGGTTGAAATACTGGGTAGCGAGGGCAAACCCGGACCAGCAGGAACTTGTGGACCAGCGGGACCAGCGGCGGGACCGGCAGCGGGAGCTGCGGCGGTTGGGTTCTTTATTGGGAGGTTTCCTTGGTATTCCGTCTGTGCCAAAGCAGCGTCAATGTTTTCCAACTCTGCGCGAAGCTTTTCAGACTCTGGTTCCTGTTTAGGATAGTGTGGCTGTTTTCTAGCTTCATAGGTTGGCTTGCCAGTGAAGAAGTTACCAACTCTGGATGCAAGGCCACCGACACCTTCAACAAGATTAGCAGCAGCATTAGTAGACCAGCGGCCCGGAGCCTCTATAGCGTTAAGCATACCTGCTCTATCTTCATCAATTTGTGCTTGGCCCGAGCTTTCCAACTCTTGCAACCTGCGCATAATTTGAGCGCGTCTATTTTGGTATGCTTGTAAACTAGACGCATAGTTGGGCATAGTTGAAACCAAACTACCATTGGTAACACCGTCAAATCGCGGCACGTGCCCGCCTTCATCAAACGCAACGATGCCACCACCGGCCATGTTATGTTCTTGGAACATGTGGTCGGGTACATGAAGTTCAGCCAAACCACCATGCGCAGCTTGCATCACAGGTTGTTGCGGCTGCATCTGAGGCTGCATTTGTTGCTGTGGCATTTGTTGTTGCGGCTGCGGCATAGCCCGCTGCATAACGTCTTGCGCCACCGTACTAGTGGGCATTTGTTGCATCTTTTTATCGAGGTCTTCTCGGTTGTTTAATTCGCCGAGAATAAGGGTAAGTTTATAGTCGGGTTTAGGGTTGGTAGCTTGCCGCTTATACAAGTCCATAAGCTGCGGCGTAGTAAGGTTTTTAATCATCGCCTCAAGTTTGGGCGATAACGGATTTGAGATTGGGGTCATGTTTTGTTGGATACTCATGATTAACCCCTATTCATCGCGTTATACAGGCCGAGACCAGCAAGGCCCGGAATACCCTCAACTTCACCACCTTCAGCAAATACGCCAGCTTTGCTACCTAAACCATACAAACTAGCGGCACCGCCTAGTAGTTGCGCACCAAAGTTAGGCGCCTGTTGATAAGTAAGTTGTGTTGAACCCATCTGCTGTGGCAAACCATGAATGATGTTGCTGTAGAAGCCTAGTTGTTCTTTTGGGTAGTCACGTTGGCGCAGAAAGTCCTGATACGCTGTATCAAGTTTTTGTTGTTCAAGAGCCTGTGCTTGCGCAGCGGTTTGTGACTGAAGGCCAAGTCGTTGAACGTTTGCTTGTTGTTCGGCAGTGCCTAGATTGCCCAGAAGCTGCGAAGCGGTACCAGCTTGCTGGAGCCCCTGCATACCAAGCCCGCCAAGATACTGTTGTTGACGTTGCGCAGCATCAAAGGCCGACTGATAGCCACGACCAAGGATGTCACCGACCATCGTGTTAGCATTGCGCTCACGTTCAGCGGCCATAAGGGCTTGACGGCTACCGCCAAAAGAACCCCCGCGCATGCTCTGCAGGGCATCGTTACGCTTGGCGTAGTCTGCTTGGAGGTTGGCTTCACGAATCTGCGGGTTCAACGCACCTTGAATGTAGGGCGACATGTAGTCGGCGGTGTTACCAAATGCAGCATTCAACCCACGTTGAGCGGCGCCCAATCCCAGCATTCCAGTAGCACCGGCGCCTGCAGTAGCGGCACCAAATTGACCCGGAGTTTGTAATCCTAGAGTTTCAGATTGAAGAGCTTCTTGGGCGGGAGTGAAGCCAGCAGTGCGTTCGCCACCATACGTTTGATAAGGACGGTAGGATTCCGCCTCTGCACGTTTAGCGATATTAAGAACGTACGGTTCGAGGTACGCAGGCAGATTGGTCTGCGTTACAGTTTGACTTGTCGGTTGCGACGGTGCCTTACTTCCCTTACCCATTTTCTGCTCCTTAAACTACCCTACCGGTAGTTCGTACGTAATAAATTTTGCTTCATAGCCATCATCCCTAAAGACTCTAGCCCATCCGGGCCTGCCGGGCGACTCAATTTTTTCACACCCATTATCTCTTGCCCAGCGTTGTAGTAATTCCAGCATGGGCTTCTTCCACTTCTTTAACTCAACCCCCCCAGTAAACTGCATCGCTAACAATCTACATCTGGGGTAATTCACAATCTCTGTTACAACTGCGCCGTAAATCTTGTCACCTTCAAAAGCAATCCACAGTTGATGGTCATAATCGGTTACGCAATCTTTAATATCTTGTACGGTGTATCTACCATAAGTATATTTTGCCGCGCCTTCTAGATACCCTTCAATCTGGTTCCAACATCCTTCTACGTATTCTTTAGGTACGATAGAGACTTGCATCATGCTGGCATGTACTTGTTGGGATTGATTTGTTTACCTTGCTTGGTAGTACCAGTACGGGCCTTACGTACCTTATCCATCATACTGTAAAGACGCTGCGCTCCGGCCTTAGTAGAGCCATTACCAAGATGCGATACAACATCAGCAGGGACCACGAATTCACCGTCAGCTAGACGGGCGGGTTGCTTATCAGCAATAGTTGCAGGAATCGAATCACTCATACCATCGCCGGGACCATCCAAGTAGCCGCCCTTAGCGAATGCACCGCCAGAATTAATAATGTCTCTAGACATGTCCGAGAACCCCTGAGCAAGATTCAAGTTCTGCGTAGGCTGACGTTGAGGTAGAGCAGTAATGCCGCTGCCGCTAAAGTTGGGGTTTGCCATCGCTTCTGGCGGGGGAGCTGAGGGTGCAGTTGTGGCAGGTGGTGCTTGCCAAACCGGCTTCGGCCCTGCCTTGGCCTCTGCTTGCGCTTGGGTGAGGCCATTAAAAAGTCTAAATATACCCGGATTAGCCATTGCAAAAAAAGAATTTGGGAACTGCGCGTTATCTACAGGTCCACCCCTCAAATCTTTAACTCTCTTGTTATACGCATCAAGTTCAGCTTGGAATGCAGTGGATGGAATTGAATTCGGGTCTTGGAAACTACCGGCAGCAGAAGCAAGGCCGTAGTTTTTTTCTGCTGTGCTACCGCCATCAGCAAATTGAGCTATACCCCCAATACCATATTGCATGGCTTCTTGCGCATCTTGGCGCGGGTCACTACCGGGGTCTGGAGTTTCGTTTACATCGCCGCCTTCAGCGTAACCACGGTAGTTAGGGTCGTACTTTTCATAGCCCGGATAGGGATGTGTGGGATTAAAGTATTGATACTCTTTAGTGCCAAGTTGTTGACGTTCTTCTTGAGTGGGGAATCGAGCGTCACGTTGAGTCGGATAGTACGGACCTTCGTACGGAGTTTTTTCTTCGGCTGCGGGGGGTTTGTATTCCGGCGGCGCGGCTGCGGCGGCGAGGAGCGGGGAAGCAGCGGTAAAGGCAGCGCCGGGGTTGTTTTTGATAAATTCTAGAGGGTTAGCAGCGGCATATTTAAGGCCACCAAGTACACTAGGTGCGCCAGCCACTGTAGTATTAGCAAGATTAACAGTTCCCGCTGCGTTGGTAACACCCGCAGCAACTTGGTTTGCTGTTGGCATAACATATGGAGCGGCATTTGTAACTAATGGTGTGCCACCTGCTAAGGGGACCTCAAATGCACCGGATAAACCAGAAGAAGTAAGAGAAGGCGCACTAGAAGCTGCGGCAGACCCACCAAGTAAGGGAGTAGCTGCTGTTTCAGGAACCGCCGTTACAGTAGACCCAAGTTTTCCTAATGTACCTCCAAGTCCTGCACCACCATATCCACCAAGGCCAGACATAATACCTTTACTTAAACTACCACTAGCTGCCCAACCCAATGCACCCACTGCAAGGCCAGCCTGAAGGCTACTTAACCCTAACCCCGCGGGGCCAAGAGCAAAGCCCAAGGCAATCGGCGCAACAGCGCCAAGCACATCCCCTAAGAAGCTTGCTTCGGGAAGTCCAGTTTCTGGGTTGGTTGTAAGTGAACCGCCATGCGCCATAGCCAGTCGTTGAAGGCCAGCAACCTCTCGCGGTTGCATATGAACAAGCATGGAGTCGCCATTCCGGCCAAGGCCAGCCAGACCAGCAGCAATCGGTTTCATGTGGTGTGTTTGGTTCATGGCTGTATTATCCATTGTTGCCTTTTATTTTGCTAGTACTTATGGTATTGCTGATACAAAAGAAAGAGTGGCAATTACTGATGGTGTGGTTGGGCGTGTTGGTGTTGTTTGCGCAGCGTATGTTTGCAGCGTTACCAATGCGTTGTTGGTAGACCAGTAAATTTCAATATAGTCTGCTGCGGCTAATTGAATGTAATAATTCCAAGCACCGTTTGCCTGTCCAGCCTGCACTAAAGTGTTCCTTGTGGAACCAACTACATCAGTGCCATTCTTTTTCAACCAAACGCTAAGGCTTCGCGTCACAGAATCAGAGTTAAGAATTTGAGCAGACCATTGAAGGTTATAAATGCCCGGATAAGCCACAGTCATCCGTGAAGATGAAGCAATTGATGTGGAGTTTTCGTAATCCACAACTTCCAAAGCAACT
>Ga0209400_1000194_pt1 | contig 54139 bp, 60 predicted proteins | sample M_130807_EF_Meta_FD_187313 | JGI IMG/M metagenome (GOLD analysis project Ga0209400, IMG submission 187313) | Freshwater microbial communities from Lake Montjoie, Canada to study carbon cycling - M_130807_EF_MetaG (SPAdes) (version 2) | ecosystem: Environmental > Aquatic > Freshwater > Lake... | reverse complement strand
GTACACCGTAGCCTTCAACGCCGGGTTAAAAGCGGCAATGCAGGCCACCTTAGAGAACAAGGGGGCTCAGATGAGGTTCCCGAGCGGCAAGTCCTTTGGTGAGCTTGTTTGCGATGACATTGAAAAATTAATTTTGGTAGAACATGATGAGCCAGCAAAACTCTGAACGAAGAAAAGGTAAACCGGTTGATCCATTTACACGGTTCCACACCAAAGATACGCTAAAAGAACGTAAGTTCGTTGACCAACCGGCTACCCCGGTGGAGTTCTGCCCTTATAAATCTTTTGTTCGCCCCTGCCCGCCTAGACTTCGGAGAGATTGGTTAGAAAACTGGAATGCATTCAACAAAAAGCAAGAACCTAGGGCAACCACCTAGTGTGGGATGGTGGCCGACAGGGCAACATACGCTACGTTGGTGGGATGGAGAGCGGTGGAGTTGGCCCTGTATGGACACCGACAGGATGAGAGAAGTTCAAGTCTACGGCAACAGGATAGACAGCAGCCCTAAAGAAATTGAATGGTTTAAACGGCCCGATAACTGGCCGGAAAGGAGCAAAACATGACAGATGAAGAAGAGGATTACGAATACTATAGAAAAATGTTTAGTAATAGTTGTTGGTGGTCTGTGGGGTTAGTGTTTTTCTTTGGATTTTTAGCATGGATACTTTAAAACCGGTAGCGTGGATGGTGATGCAAGATGACATTTGCATTCTGTTAACCCAACGAGAGATTGCTGCTCGGCAATGGGCGGCAGAAGGCGGTAAGTTGTTTCCTCTGTTTAAAGGAGAAGAAATTGAACTCAACAGTTCGGACGTTTCCGAGGACGCTTGATGAGGCGTTTCCTGATGGTGCTGACTATGGCTGCGCTATTGTTCATTACCGTAACCCGATTGATGGAATCTTTCGTTGGTCTTTCGGTGCTGCGTTAGCTGCTGCGGTTATTGCTCTGCTTATTTGGGGATTTAAATGAACCTTAAAGATCAACTTATTAGAGACGAGGGAGTGGTGCGCCATGCGTATGAAGATAGTCTTGGGTTCACTACTATCGGGGTTGGGCGTCTTATTGATGTTCGGCGTGGTGGGGGTCTTAGTCCTGCTGAAATTGATTTTCTCCTTACCAATGATATTGGTGAAAAGACTGCTCAAGTTTTAGAAGCCCTGCCTTGGGCAACAGATTTAAATGAACCAAGGTTTGCTGTACTTGTAAACATGGCTTTTCAGATGGGTATCCGGGGGTTGCTGGGCTTCTCCGGAATGCTAGCGGCTGTAAAGGACGGTGATTACAAAGCCGCAGCCGAACATATGCTGGATAGCAAATGGGAAAAGCAGACCCCTGACCGCGCTCATAGGCTTGCAAATCAGATGGAATCAGGAGAATGGGTATGAACGGGATTAAAGAGGTTTTCTGCAATATGAACCCTATCGACAGGTTGGGTGTTGCAATTAGCGATTTTATAGGGCAGCACGGACTTATGTGGTCTGAGGAACTTCGCGCAGAGTTTGAAGCTATGGAAGATAAGTATTACGACGATTTGACTGAAGCATGGAAGCATGGTATCGAAGGCGCAAGAATTGCATTGGGGCTGAAAAATGAATAACTTGATACCACGCATTGATAAGATGATTTACTGCATGACCCATGAATATTCTGGTTGCGAAGAAGGCAATTGGGATGAAGAAGTCAAACTGCTGATGGATTGCAGAGAGATGTTGGTAAAGTTGTTTATGCTGCCTGTGGAGAATGGCAATGAGCCTTGACCCCCTCACCGCTGCGCTAGACGCGGGGAAAACTATCCTCGACAAAATCTGGCCCGATGCTGGAGAGATGGAACGCAGCAAAGTGCAGATGGCATTAGCTATTTACGCTGGGCAGGCAGAGATTGTCAAAGCAGAGGCACAGTCAGATCATTGGTTGGCTGCGTGCTGGCGTCCTATCTTGATGCTTACATTTGGCGGTCTGATCGTCGCTCGTTGGCTGGGTTTTTCCGCGCCCAACATTACAGAAGCAGAGGTCTTGAAGCTGTGGGACATCGTGCAGCTTGGCCTTGGCGGCTATGTTATTGGGCGTAGCGTTGAGAAGGTTATGCCGTCTATAGCGGGGGCATTAAAGAAATGACCGTAAAAGAAGTCCACCTAAGTCCAAACGAAATGTACTTGGCTTCAATTGTTGGTCTGCGCCGCCAATTGTCTTCTAAGATATTTAATCATAGACAGACCTACGGGTCAGAAACAAATAGTATTGAAAAACGATGGTATATAAATGTTATGGGGGCACAAGGAGAAATGGCAGGAGCAAAAGCCCTTGGGTTATATTGGCACGCCTCTGTTAATGCCCCCAAGTCAGATCCAGATATATTTCCTGACTGGCAAATTAGAACTAGAACAGACAGTAATAGCGATCTAATTATTAAAGATGATGATAACGATAACCACAAATTTGTGCTTGTGTCTGGAACCGGCCCAACATTTTTAGTCCACGGATGGATCAAAGGCAAAGATGGCAAACGAAAAGAATGGTACAGCAGCAAAGGGGAAAGAAAAACCCCTATGTTTTGGATTCCTAGTTCTGCGTTGATTCCTGTTTAAATGTAAGACAACCCGAATTGCCGAGGGGGCTATGAGCTTAGACGACCGAGTCAACGCTCAAGAAGAAAAACACATGACAGACGACGAAATTCACGACTGCTTTCAGCAGCGCAGCAAAGATAAGACGCAAGAGCGCCGACTGATTGCTAATGCCATTGAGGAAAAACTGCTTTATACGAAGCCCCAATGGCAGGGGCTGACGTTTGCTGACATAGACGATCTTGAGGTCAGCAACGACTGGCTTGCTGGCGCACGGTGGGCTGAAACAAAGCTCAAGGAGAAGAACACGTTGATTGCTAATGCCATTGAGGAAAAACTGCTTTACACAAAATTTGAGTGGCAGGGGCTGACGGATGCAGAAATTGAGGAGTTTGAGAATATGAAACTAGGGACGCATGATCTGTGTCTTGAAATAGAAGCAAAGCTACAGGAGAAGAACACATGACTGAATTTCTATTAACAAATCAATTGTTGGCATCAATTGCTGGTGGCGTTATTGGCATAGCTGCTGGTGTCATTATTGTTCTCTGGCATAGGTGGTGATATGACAATTGAAATTCTACTTGCATTTGGTAGTGGGCTGATTGGTGGGCTAGTCGGAGTACTTATTGGCGTTATTTTAGTGGGGGGCAGATGACACCACTTATAAAAGAAATGGTTAAGGTGGTTTTGGATGCTGACCTTGACCCAACTCAAATGCAATGGTTTGATATGAGTGAATCACTTAAAGAGTGGGTTGAATTTTCCCAACGCAAATACTTACTACATCCAGCACCATATAAAAATATGATGCTTTGCGGTCGTTTAAAACAACAAGGCACTTTCATGTTGTCAGTATTAACAGAGCAAAAGACAGCTATCGTGACCGGTTGGATACTAAGACCGACAGGGTATGATCAACTTGGGTCTTTTCTTATTGCTGAACACAATGGAGAACCAAAAACGGGAGAAGTTGACGGCCCAATTAACTCGCAAAACCAATCAACGATGTGTGCTATTTTGGCTATGTTCTACGCATCTTTAGATACGCGGGTGCAGGCGTATGTACCAACGCCACACAAGGCAAATGTAAGCCGAGCCAAGCGTGGTTTAAAGCCGTTGTATGACTGGCGCACCATAGTAATTGAGCCATCACAAGTAAAGCAAAAGCCTCAAGGTGGTACACATGCAAGCCCACGAAGACATCAGGCGAGAGGACATTGGCGCACCTATCAATCTGGTAAGCGTGGCTGGGTCAAGGAATGTTTTCGTGGTGACGCTAGTAAAGGCGCAGTGTTTAAAGACTATCAAATTAAGGAGAGCGCATGACTGAAACCGAACGGCAATTAGACAACAACCAACAAATCGAAACTTTGTACGCGCTGTATCAACAAGCATCGTCCCAAAGAGATATTCTTATGGCACAGCAAACTCAACAGGTTGAAGCGTGGAAACAGTTGTTAATAGCTAATGAAGTAATATTTAAAGCAGTCGCAAACCGCGCACATTGGAAACGAACCGCAACAAGGTATTTAAAAAGGCACGCGCCTGATTTTTATGCTCAAGCCAAAAACACATGGGAAAACGATGAGGTGGTAGATGACTGAAATAGAACGGCAACTAGATTTGCTTCTGGGCGATGCGTTGTCAGAGAACGAGCGCCTCAAGCGCGCTTTGAAATATCAAGACGACCGGGAAACTTGGATTGGCACGCATGGCCCGGATTGTTGGAGCTATGGCCCCCGGCACTACGACTGCGCCATCAGACACATAACTGAATTGGCAACGGGCGCTATTAAGAAAATTGAAGGATTACAGGAATGATTGAACAAGCTATCAAAAACATGACCCTTCGGGACTACTTTGCGGCTAAAGCTATGCAAACACTTCTGTCGGAGTTTGAATACGGGCAGTCTCCATCGGAGCTTCAAGAAGATGTTCTTGGTAATACTGCCGAACAAGCATACGCAGTAGCAGACAAAATGCTGGAAGCGAGAAATTATGGATGATAACGTAAACAACCCTCCGCCCGGCCTCGGGCACCAAAGGACAAACATGACCGACTTAGAAATCTTGAATTTAAAGCTAGACAATCTGAAGCTTCAAATGGAGATCAAAGATTTAAAGCGCAGGTACAATGGAACCATAGAAGCGGAGAACTGTTCTTACTTCTGCCAACAACCAGAATGTGCTAAGGCACTAGCAGAAAAGACCTGGGCTCCAAGTGAATTGTCCGATATGTAACATACCTCAGAGCGAAGTCTTACGGACAAAAACTACAGGGTTAGGAATCATAAGAAGAAGAACGTGTTATAACGGGCACAGGTTCAACACCCTGGAGCAGATCCTTGTACAGGAACACGCATCTTCTAAAGATAGTCAGGTTATCCCCATGTCAGAACTGTGGGTTAAGTGACGGGACGGTAGTAGCTGCCCATTCCAATCAGCTACGAGATGGCAAAGGCAGAGGTTTAAAGGCGCAGGACTACAGGATAGCCGCCCTTTGCTTTACATGCCACGCCGAAATAGATCAAGGAGCCAAGCTGTCCAAGGCCGAACGGTTAGAGATTTGGGAAAATGCTCACCGTAAGACCGTTGGATGGCTGTTCGACAATGATCTTCTTACTGTATATTCTTCTTGATGGTCTGAATATTAGCGGTAAGCTTGTTTTCAGCCTTGGTAAGATTTTCTAAGGCGTCCCTCTTTTCATCGGGGGTAGACTTATTGGCCTGGATCATCCCTCGCATTTCCCTAAAACTCTTCATGGTCTTTTCCAAGTCCAAGAGATATTCATGGGTTGCAATGGCCCTCATGTTTTCCTTGTAGTACGGCCCCCACTCCTGATAATTCATAGTACGTTCCATGAGAGCGGCTGTACGGACAACTGAATCCGCAGCGTTCTTAGTCTCGTAGTAGGCGGTGACTGTGCCACGCGCATTAGGATCAATCAGGAAGCGTTTAAATACAGGGGTCTGCTCAAAGCGGTTAGAGGCGTAGGTCTTGTCATCGTTCATCTTGAAGATGGAATCAAAAAGATTAAAGGCGTACATGCCCATAGTCCCCGTGTACCCACTGATAAGATGATCAATTTTCATCGGAGAAAGATTGGCAGCTTTGCCAATTTCTGCTGCAATCTTCGATGTGTTAGGCCCGGCCTGATACCCCGGCTCAACCCCCTCCATGCCCTGCCCAACAATAGGACGGTCAGTAAAGAAGCTGTGGTTTGTTACCGCCTCTAGGGCTGGTTTAAATGTTTGCGGGATACCCCAATTTATATCTAGGGTGTTAATCAACTGCCGCTTCATGGATTTGGCAAAGTCTCCTGCGGTGTCCGTACCAAAGGACGCAGCCATGATCCGTTCCGGTATGACTTTAAACAAGATACCAATTTCAAATGGGATGGGTATCTTTATCCCCAAAGAAGGCAGAAGCCAGTAGTTGTCTTTTGTTTCCTGTTCCTGTTTTTTGTAGTCATCATCATCATGCGTCAGTGCCCAATACATGCATGACAGGGCAAACATCGTAGCGCCCCGGATAAAGAACTGCTTTTGAATAGCCGCAGCAGATTTCTTGTCCATGCCGATTCCAAACCCTGTACGGTACAGAACATCTAAGCCTTGTATCCGTGCGTTTAAAAATGGGATGGCGGCGGTCAGAATACGGATGATTGCAGAGTTACCCTTGCGGTTGAAGTTCATTACCTCCATTGACCTGTAAATCGCTTCGGCCAGATTTCCATTAGGGTAAGCACGAGACTTTGTGTTCTCCAGAACTTCCTTATAGATCTGTTGACGAGTTGCAGAATCAGAGGCGGTGGCCCCCTTCTCCAGGGCCTGCCACAAGCCAGTCACCGGGCTAAGAAGAGTTTCTGCCGTAGTCTTTTGGCCTGCCGCTTTACGAAGATCTTTAGCAAAAGCCTTCCCGCTGTGGACAATATCTTTAGAGTATTCATGCCCACCAAGAACGCCAGCATTCATCAGAGCTTCAAACTCTGGTGACCGGCCAGCCAAGGCAGACGCAAAGTTTGCTAGGGTGGTGGCTGGGTTTACAGTCTTTAGCTCAGAGGCAATCATCGCCTGCATTGAATCCCGCATCATGTTGGCTAACATGAAACCAGGATCTTTGGTGACCAAAGTCCTAAGCAGGTTTGCCGGGGCGGTAAAAATGCCTATAAACGGTACATCAGGCAGATTTAAACTTGTAATGGATGAGATCCACAACTTATCGGCAGACCTAAAGGATTTCTGTTGGCCGTTAACCAGAATGGTTATACAGTCGGGCTTGTCAGACACAAAATTTAACGGCTCGATTACGTCCGTTTGTCCTGCGTTGTTTAAATCCATAGCAACCAGCACCGCCCTTTGCGCTGCTACGTTCTTTAAACCCATCTGAACTGAAGACTGAGTGTTTCGGATGATAGTTTCTAAGAAGTCAGCCAGTGGGGCTTCGGTGCCTCCCTTGCGCTTCTTAGGGGGCTTGACCCCGGCAATGGCCTGGAGAAGCTTAGGCCCAATGGTTTCCGTGTCATCTACCTGACGATAGAAGGGAATGTAGTCACCATACCTAACCCACTCATCCTTGGCGTCCTTGCTGATAACTCCAGTGTCTACCAAGAATTCTGCTAGTTTGTCGTTGTACTTGATCCATTCCTTTTGGATGTTTTCAAACTCCGGGTATCTAGCAAGTATTTGATTAGCCAGCCCAATGTCTGACTGTTTAAATGTAATGTCTGTGCCCTTTGGATTGGCGGTAGATGGCATGATCCGGGTAGCCATGTTTACAGCAGCCCAGAACTGATAGTACCTGTAAATCTCTTTATCGCCCTGGCTCAAGGCTTCTAGCGGGGCAAAGATTTCCAACGGGCCTTTAATCGTCCCACCAAAGTTGTCAACAATGGTGACGCCGTTTTTGTAAACGGGGGCTCCACCACCCGGCCTAAAGATGGCTGCGGTCAACGATGATCCAAGGTCAGACATATGGGCAGCAGCTTCTGCGCTTGCATCTGCAAGTAACCCAAACCCGCCCATCTTGTCAGCGCGGCGACGGTCATAAGCGCCAAGTCTGTTGTATCGGTTAATCAGGGCAGCACGAAGTTCTTCCCTTGTCTCCGAAGCAATCCATTTACTATACCGGTCACCCCAAGTCTCATCTTCCCGGACTGTCGTAGTCCTATCAACCGCTGCATTGATTTGTGCGGAGAAGGTGTTACGAAGGCTGAACTTAGGCAAGCCGGTCGTTTCAACCTTCTGTTTCATTTCAGGGGTTACATCAAACCCAGGTTGATTAAAACCACCAAGCTGGTAAACCAAACCGTCAGCATTTTCTATTACTTCGTCTATTTCAGATTGAGATGGATTTTCAATGTTTTGATATTCTCTAATATTGTCTATTGCGGTGGCGCGGAGTGCATCTTGAGCTTCTTTTTTTGTATCAAAAAATTCCTCCACTTCTCCTCCAAATTCATACTGCCACAGCGCGCCTTCTTCTGCTATTTTAACTGTTTTTAATGTTTTGCCACCAACTTTTGTTAAAAGTTTCTTCAAAGCAATTGGGACAATTTGGTCATAAAAGACCTTCATGCCTTTACCTTCGCCAACTTCTAAATCAAGGTTATATAGAGTATGCCAATCTCTGTATTTCCCGTGTTTACCGGTTACACCTTCTCCAGCTTCTATCTTTTTTGCTATGTCTTTTCCAACAAGTCCTTCAATTTCAGACAAGAAAACTTCTTCTTTTTCATAAACTGTTTTGCCTTCTTTATCTGTAGCAACAAACTCATATGTACCTTGATCATCTTTTTCGTAATCAATGGTATCAATGTAAGTAGCAAGGTTATACCTTTTGGCAGACTGTTTGCCATTTATAAAGGCCACCTTGTCATAACCGCCTTCAGCGGCTATAACCATGATGCGCTTGAGCGCCAGATTTAGCCAGCCCTCGGTCTTGGTCACAAACGGCGCAACAGGGATGACGGTTTTGCCAGCCATGTCCATGTCACGACCGGCACGCATACGGGCGTACTCGTCAGCCCGGCCCAACTCTTGCGCCATCTGCGGCCACGACATGTGGTCGACGAGCCGCTCCACCCCCTGGCGATCTTTGCCAGACTGCACTAGATAAGCTTTGTAGTCATCCGACAGCTTGTCGACGTAGTCGTCAAAATCCTTGCGTGACACCGGCTTTATGTTTGAATCAAACCCTTCCTTCTTCCCCTGCTGCCCCCAATCAGATTGAACCTCTTCAACAAACAGCACCTTCTTGCCATCGGTATCCGCGCGGTCATTGATACGAATATGGGCTAGGACGTTAGATTGATCCCAATGGCGAGATTTGTACTCATTGACATTCTTCCTAGCCGCGTAAGCAATGTCTGCTTGGCTCAAAACAGCGTCTGGTTTAACCTTTAAAATTTTGCGCGCCTCTGCCTCAGTCATTGGCTTGAGCGGCAACGTCAACAACACTTCACGGTAGTTAGTCCCACCGGGCAATATTAACTCACCATAATTGTATTTTGCTTCTCCTTCTTGTTTATTTCTGTAAAACGAGACATATGCTGTAGCTACTCTCTCTGCCTGCTCCCTTGTTTCTAAATTTGCTTTTATTTCATTGCCATCTGCATATACCCACCAGCCGCCATCAGCTAAAGCAATGCCAATCGTGTCCGATTGTCCATAGTCTCGTTCATAATTTGCTTGATAGTATTCTTCAAAACCATCAGGAAAATCTCTAACTTTTTCAAAATCTAATGGCTCAACCTCTTCTGCGTTTAAAGTGGTCTCTTCAACCTTAACGCCACCCTCCTTTAAATACTCCAGCAACGCAGCCTTAGACACCTTGCCCTCTTGCAGATCAAGGTAGTCGTTTACACCAGACCATTCAATCTCTTCAGGCTTTACGCCCTTCTGTACCATGCCTTTGATCATGGTTTTCCATTGGGCAGCAGGAGCTTGATTAGGCCCGACAGTTCCTATCTTGTTCTCAAGCTCGCTATACAGGCCCAGCTTGTCACGAAGGCTTAGCTTTGCTCTCGGATTTGGAGCAGCAGCATTTGGCACACCCGGTGTACCGCCTTCTCCTCTTCGTTCATTGAGGAATCTTCTTCCTCCATCGCTAAACCCGTAAGAGGGAGACTCTGCTCCGAGCTTGGTGAAGAGTTGCTGCTCGTAGAACCAGAGGACTGATTGGACTTGGTACGGTTTGATTCCGACATTTTGCGCTACCTTTATTGCAAGTTCTTTGATGGCCCTACGTTGAGGTTCTGTTGGGGCGTCAATGATTTTTCCCTCTCCATTAACCATAGTACCAAAGTACCGGTTAAAGGTGCGGGTCATCCATTTGTCCACTGTTACATCATGGATACCATTTAAATTAGATACAAATGGGCCGACCTTTGGCCCAAAGGCATATAGCCCCGGCTTTACATCAGTGGCTTTCCCCTCAATGCCGCTTTTAATGTTGCCATACTTTTGCCTATATTCATTTATCTCTTTTACGGTATGGTCACTCATTAGCCATTTAATGGCAGGGCCTTCTTTGAGGGACTTAACCATATTGTTTAAGAAATCAAGCTGCAACTTTTTGTTGGCAGATTGTTGCCCACCCATCCATAACATCCCGTTTTCGGGGTTTATGCCTGGTATTTCTTTTGTATTAACATAGTGCTCAAATGCTTTAGCTGCAATATACCAATTTTCCCTAGCATTGGTATTTGGCGACATGATGCCAGCCATTACAGTAAAAAGTATCCGACTTTCGGGTTTCTTTAATCTAGGAATGATTTTGGTGGTATCTTTAAACGCCGTCTTTATGTCTTCTTCATACCAATCAAGACCAGACCTTACTTGCGTTATTTGCTGCAATACTTCTTGGGTAGCAGTATCTACAGCCCGGTCAAAAGCAACCTTGTCGTTGTAATCAAGGGCAGACCCAAAGGCTTTCTTAACTTCATCATCAAAGTATTTACCAACTTTGGCAACAGTTACATCTTTACCAAGGTCAGGTATTTGATTGTCTTTTGTAATGCGTAAGCTATACCTGATGTCAGGGTTTTCTTTGGAGTATGTGCCTATGTTTCCAATGGCAGATTTGATTTGGTTTGGTTTAAATGCAATGTAAACATCTGTTTCTTCTGTAAACATTTTGCCAACATCATTGGCTACATCTTCTATGTTGCGAACAATCACCCCATCATGCCCGGATTTCTTTGCTTCTCTAATTGCTTTCTGAAAGTATTGTTCTTTGCTCATATCAATTGAGCGGTTGAACTTCCCCATCCGATCCAGCCACTTTTCGATAGCCGCATCGCCAGTTGGCATGGGCTCTGTAAAACCTACAACAAGTGGATTTTCAATACTTAAGTAAACAGGCATTACTTGTTGTTCTTCTCCCAAACGATTTTTGGCATAGTCGTTGGCGTTTTCCGCTGGGTTTTTCATCAACGGAGAATGAGAGAAGTAGAACGCCAACCCTTCAGACTTAGCGTGTTTGCTGCTAAATGCCCCCCCAATCAAAGATTGCGCTGTCCCATGATAAACAACTAACGGCTCACCGTTCTCATCTACTACTTTGCTATCACCAAACCACTGTTTAAACTCTTTAGTGTTGGGGGCGCGACGGCTTAACTTGGCCGGTCTAGGAAGGAAAACTTCCTTTATATCGCCTAAACCAATCTTGCGACGTTTCCCGTCTCCGAAATCAACAACAGGAACCTTGTATGCGCGTGGCCCAATTCGGAGGTCAACGCTATCTATAACAGTTCCTCTGGCAGGCTCTGTACCACTCCTGCCAACTGCTAAGACTTTTGTTCCAATTGGGATGTAAGTAAACCCAGGAAATACCTCTTCAAGGCTTGTCGCGCCAACTGATTCATCAAACTTCTTTTGTAAACTTAAAGCGGAAACGTAATCATCATTTGTTTTGGCAAACCTTTGCTGATATTCATCAAATGAAATTTCACCTGAAACATACGCATCACCAATTTGGCGTCGAATGTTTTCAATTCTTTCAAGAAACTTACCGTCCATCTTCGGCCCAATGGCAGCCGGTTTCCCCTGCTCTGTACGAAGGCTTAGTTTTTTCCCGCCAGCCTTAGCCTCACCAGCCTTTAGCTCACCCCGCTCAATCTTGCCAAACAGTTGCTCAATAGCTTGGTCTGAAGTGTAGAACCCTGCACCATTTAAAGCCCTCTTGAGTCCAGCAAAGAAATCCCTCATCCGTTTAAGGATGGCCTGGATCATTCCTGGGGGAGACTTGGTGGCATCAAAATCACCAAACGCATCAGCAATGGCTTCTTCAAGGATGGCATTAGGATCTGCTTTAAACGCAGGATTTTTCATGTAGGCATCGTACCTAGATGGCTTTCCTTCTTGCAAAGGCCCGCCACCAACATCCCTATTCTTCAGGTACTTGTCTACCCAAACATCTTTTGCTTGTTTAAGAAGAACATTCCATTGGTTATCACTAAAGAAACCAAGTTCTTTCAAAGCATGGATAGCTTCATGCCTCAACGTCCTTACAGGAGAGGCTGCGTCTAAAGCAATCTTGATGAGATTTTCTGCATAGGAACCCTCGGCTTCTACAGATTCAACCTCATTCATCAGCTTAACGGCAACATCTTTAAGACCCATGTTGCTCAGGATCTTTGTCAGGATGTTCTTAAACTGCTCTTTCTTTTCAGCAATAACTTCCGGCGCTTGTGCTACAGCTTGTTGTTTAAACTTTTCTTTGGCTTCCGTTTGCTGCTTTTCAGCATCAGATTTAAATAGTTCTGCCTGTCCTTTTTGTGCCCGAGAAAGTTTTGGGTACTCCTTACCTTCTTTAATACCTTGGGTTATGTCTTCTTTGCTGGGCTTAGGAATGCTCTCACCGAACATATCCTGTTCTTCGGTGTTGGCATGGTGGTAAGCATAGTTTGCTGCTTCCTTTAAGATCCTCGCCATTCTTTTGGCAGATCTAATGTTGTTAGCAAATCCGGTAAGGATGTTATGAACATTAGGATCTTCGCCAATGGTGACCTGGGCAACCATGTCAGGCGTACTGATCCCCGCCTTTTTGGCGGTGACCACTTGTTCAGCGGCGGCTACAACATCATTACGGAAGTCCAGCGCCCCGGCACCCTCTAGCCGCGCCATCTGCGGAGCGGCTTGAGATAGAGCGTTTAAAACATTCTTTGCATCAGGGTCTACCGCTTGAGAGTACAAGCGTAGTAACTTGTCGTTCTGGTATGCCTGGGCAAAGATGGCAGCATGAAGCCTAGCTCTGGCTATAGTGGTTGGTTGTCCATCGTCATCAATCAGTTTTCCATGCTCGTTTGCGGGCATAGACCTGATGAACTGCATAACGGAATAGTCCGTTACATCCCCATCTTCGTTGTAACTAATGTCGTTTACATCTACCCGTTTGGCATCGTTCTTTGCTTGGTCAACGGTAGATAGATCTAATGTTCCAGTGGTGTTGGTTATGTCACCAATGTTCTTAGTGACTTCTGATGCGGGCATAACCCTGACAAGAACAGGATTTTTAATGCCTTTAATTACATCCGGACTAATGCCGTGGAGATTGTCACCAAGCAATTCAGTTGAATAGGCGGCGGCAGTGTTGTTCCTGTATGCGTTCTGTAATCCGGCAATACGGGCGTTACCGCCTACAACCCTGGTCTTATCAACTGCTGTGCTGTATTCAGGAACAATAGATCCGTCTGCGTTATTGGATGCAATTACATTGTTTACATCCATTACCGCATATTGAACGGGAATCTTTTTGTTGCCAGCAGCAACCACATCCACTTTGCCTAATTGCTGGGGGTTGATATTCCCACCAAACACAACCGGGGCTCCAGTGGTGATGTCCCGGCTAAAGCCCAGCCTTGTGTAATCCGGACGGGCAGAGATGTCTTGCATCTGTGCAATAGAAGCAGGGGTGGCCCTATTTCTATTTTGCAGAATTACAGGCTCTACTGAATCAGGTGGTGTTCCTTCTCCTCCAGCAATGCCTGCAACATCCTGCCCAATAAGAACCACTCCATCTGGTTGAGTGGCCGCAACTCCTGCGGCGGTGCCTCCTGTACCGGGGAGGCCAGCCAAGAGAGCGCCTTCTCCACCTGGGGCAGCGTTAGTTGTTCCAGCATTTAAATTTCCTTCTAGAGCAAGGTTGGCGTTTAAATCTTTTAGGAACGGATCGATAACCGGATCGATTGGAGCTTGGGTAATAGCAGAAATGGCTTTTTCAGCAGCCGTTGGCTGAAGTAGCTTTTCGTTATCCCTAATCTCCCTTTGTAGCCTTTCAGCAGATTGAGCAAGGGTTTCCCCTCGGTTCTGCCCCGGCATCAATTCAGGAACTGGAGCGCCACGCCCTATGGCTGCACCCAAGATTCCACCGCCAATTGCACCCAAACCAGCCGCAGATCCTACGCCGGTTGTCAAAGACCTTTCAGGGTCAATCTGTTGAAGGTTTACATTGGAGGCAAACTTGCCGCCACCCTCTTCAAGCATTTCACTAGCAGCCTCACCCAAGCCAGAACGGATTCTTCCTTCCCCTGGCAGGCCCGCCATGCGTCGTTCAATGGCCTTCGAGCCGGGTAACTTCTGAGCCAATAAAGAAACAAGTCCGGACTCTACTGCTGATGCCCTGGCTTTGCTTAAAGCAAGATCTTCAATCTCTTGTGGAGACATTTTAGGGTTCTGAGCCCGAGCAAGGTCTAGTGCTTCCTTGTAGGTATCAGTACCAATGTCTGCGCCTTGCTGTACGGCTCCTGTGCCTATGGCAGTCCTAGCGGCAACTCTGGCTGCGTTTTCTGCTGCCTCTTTAGCGCCGTACTTGGCTACTTGACTGGCCCCGGTGGTAAGTAATTTACTTGCCCCACCAGTCAAAAACATGGGGATCATTTCCGGAACTGTTTCCGTAATGAACGTAGAGATTAAGGCCGGGTCTTTGATGGTCTGGACGATTGCTGTGTAAAACGCAGACGCAATGCCCTGTTTTTCTGCTTCCGAAATAGCCTTATCCCGCAAGGCTTCTCTAACGTGTAAACCTTCAGACTGAAGGGATTTCGCGTACTCCTGAAACCTTTCCGGCCCTCTCATGGCGGCGGTGTCAAAGTCTCCAGTGGCTAACCCGTACAACTGACCGGGAAGCTGAGCCATAGCCCCTACACCTTTTGCTATCCCTAGCAAAGGATCGGTAATGGCCTCTCCAAAGGTGCGCTCTGTGCTTTGTTTGGGAGCAAATTGAGGATACGCCTTATAGATCCGTTGTTTTGCTTCTGCCTGACTTACGTTATCAGGCACCTCAATGATATCCCCATTGGGCAATTCAACATCATAAGGCATATTTATTTACCCCAATTGATCAAGTGAAATTCTTTTATTGCCAGATGGCGTATTAGTCATTTCCAAAGGTTTGGGTATTCCATAAGCCTGACCAAATCTTTGATATTGCGACATCAAAAGTTTTTGCCGCTCTTGATCGTACACGTTATTTATACTCTGCAAATCTCTGGCATGAGCCGCTTTAATTTCTGCCGCTCTGGCTTTGTCTTCAGCATTGCCAGTCAAAGCCATTTGTTCAACTGTTGTTTGAGCTTTGCTTTGGAAAGCTTTTTCAGCTTGGGTAAGATGAAGAACCCTAGTGTGTTCGTTGTTGTCAAGAGCTTTTTGGAACCCGTTAAACCCTTGGTCTTGTCTCAATATTGCATTACTTGCATTGTCTTGATCAATCTTCATCTTTGCTATCAACAGTTGTGTTGCATTATTAGCGGCAGACGAATCAGCACTAATACGTTGTTGAGCAATATGACCAAACGCAGAAGCAATAGATTCACCAGACTTGGCTTTAAGCTCTGCATCCTTACGAAGGATGTCGGTTATAGCGTTTACACCAGAAAGTTCTTTCTCTAGATCTCCAACCTTCCTGGCATTTTGAACATCAACGATATGCCCACTGAGTTGAGCATTGGTCAGTCTGCGGGTAGTATCCGCTTCCGTCAATTTACGTTCTTCATCCCCAACCCGTGCCATGCCTTCACCGTTACGGTTTGCGGCAAAATCACGCATCAATTCTCTAAACTGCCTTGAGCCAAAACTTTCCTTGCGCCCCTTGGCGGCAGTGTCGTACTCATCTTGAGCCCGACGATACGCAGCAAGTTGTTCAATACCCGGCATGGGTTGAGCTTCCCTAGCTGCTTTTAATTGTGCAAGTAGCGCCCTTTGTTGAGACACATCTGTGCCCGGAACAGCAGCTTGCCCTTTTGACATCGCCGCCAGAAGACCCTCTAAATCCGATTGACTTGTAGGAACCCTGGGCGCTGATGGGCCAGCTTGAGATGCCTGCCTTACTAGACGGGCTTGTTCACCTGTTTGCTGCGGCATTTCCCTCGTATCCATCATTTCAACGGGAGGGGCGGTCGGCAAAAGACGGGTATCCTTTTGGGCTTCTACTGTATGGGTTCCTTCTTCTGGCCGAGCCGTAAGCCTAGTTGACAAAGCCGCCAACAAATCTTTTTGTGCAGCTTCAGCTTTTTGTTTGGCTTCTGCAAACCCTTGCGGATCATTTTGTCTTTGCGTAGATCCGTACCGTTGCAACAAAGCATTGGCTACCGCCGCTTCTGCCTTTGCTCGTTCCAATTGGGTATTTTCAGAAGGACGCTCGAAAGACTGGCGCAATAACCCGGCAGGCCGAGATGCTGCCTCAAGCTCTTCTGCCGAAGGCACATCAGACCCATCAGGCCCAGCAAAGCCTAGAACACCACCAGATTTAAACCCACGCATATTGTGTGCATTTAAACTAGCAATACCACCCTTAGCCATTTGCTGGGGCTGCTGTTGAGCCTGTTGGGCCTGGGCCATCATTGCCTGCTGGGCCTGTTGTTGCTGTTGGGCTTGGATCTGCGCTCCTGTCCCTACATTCTGAGCAATGCTTGCAATGCCGTTTTCTTGTGGTTGCGGTTGACCCGGAGGTGGGGGCGCAGAAGGTTCTTGAGGGGGCTGTCCTGACATAGCCTGCTGTGCAGCCTGTTGGGCCTGAATAGCAATTGTCGGCCCTGCTGGCCCTTGTGTAGAGGGAGGGTTTTTCTGCAACGCCTCCATGCCCCTTTGCAAAAGCATCAGTGCGTTTAAACCACCAGAAATAACGGCTGGGTTAGGCATTTGTTATTCCTTATGGCTTTTTGCCGTTAAGCAATTCGTCTACAGATTTGTACACATCCTGTCCTTGCCCGATAGCCTTACCAATATCCATTGCCGGAGTAGTGGCTGTGCTAGAAGTAACAGTAGACACCGGCAGACCTCTGTACAAAGCTTGCGTAGCAAGGATGTTAGCCATCGGGGCGTTACGCTCTTCTTCAAACGCTGCTTTCTTGGCTGCAATCCCTTGAGCCTCAATATCCCGCTGAGCATTACCGGCAGCAGTCATTGCGTTAAGGTTAGCAAGACCAGCAGTGTTTTGGATAGCGCCCAAGTTGCCTTGAGAGTTGTACGCTCCCAATTGATCTTGAAGCGCATTTAACCCAAATGTATTACCGTACTGTCGTGACTGCTCGGTCTGGCTTTGAGCCAAATTACCATACTGCGCTTGCTGTTGTGCTGCGGTCATAGCCTGATTCGCCCCAAACTGTCTAGATGCTTCGTTAGCATTTAAACCAGCCAGCCCGTACTGAGCAGTGTTTTGAGCGTTAGACAGAGCTTGATTTGCGCCAAATTGCCTTGAAGCTTCATTTGCCTGCTGCGCCTGTAAGTTTCTGCCTTGATCAGAATTAAACTGAGTCATAGCATTGTTGTAGGCCGTATTGTAGCCCTGACCCGTAATGTTAGCCAGATTGGTGCCAAGATTCCTTTGGGTCTCTGTATCCATCAAGGCGCCCCTACTACCGCCAAATGCCCCCGCCTGAGTGGCCCTGGCGGCATTAGCCATCTGCGTCATTTGAGATTGCCGACGAGCCTCTGCCAACTGAGGATCAAGAGAAGCTTGTAAGTACGGGTTCATGTACTGTTGAGCTTGCTCCGCACCGAACGTATTAGACGTTATATTTGATGCGTTATAAGGACTCGTGGCAGTGTATTGATTGGCATTGTTTGATGCTTGGTAAGCACCCGGCGCAGTAAACTGATTTGTCATTGTGGCGGGGGTGTAGCTCAACTGCCCCATCTTTGCTGCCACATCTCCAGCCCCAGCCGCCGCTTGTGCAATGCTTCCTGGGGTAGAAAGATTGCCTGCTGCTGTAAACGCCTGCTGCTGTAAAGGAGAAGTTCCAGCAGTCAATGGGCCTTTATAAGCCTGATAGGGCTGTTTGGCAATTGCCGTCCCCCTCTGGATATAGTCAGAAATACCCGGCCCAGCCCAAGAAGATAGGTTGGATTCATTGGTTGCTGGCATTCCTGTAGCCGTTGTTCCAGGGGCTTTAACCAAGTCTCCTGTTTCAAAAGCAATTGCCCCACCATTGGCATAGGCAGGTAAAGCAGCCAAGCCACCGGGCATAAACTTTTCAGGGTTGATCTGTTTGCCTTGTTTGGGGTTGCCAGTCCTAGCCTTACGAACCCGATCCATCATCTTATACAAGACATCAGCACCCGCAGTGGAGTTGCCATTCCCCAAATGAGAAACAACATCCGCAGGAATAACAAACTCACCATGACTTAGCTTAGCTGCTTGTGTCCCATCAATAGTGGTATCAAGCTTATCCGCCATACCATCAGTAGCGCCGTGTAAATACCTGCCGCCATGAGCTAGGTTGGCAATACCACCCATTGCAAACCCCCCTAAGTTGGCATTCATAGTTTCTTGTAGAATATTACCGGTATTAGCTTGTGCTAGTATAGGATTGGTTCCATTAAAACCAATAATGTCCCCTGGCTTTATGTCCATTGTCATGGGGCGATCATCCGGGCCTAAATTAGACTGCCATCCGGTTGGCGGTGGCTCAACAGCTAAACGGTTTTCTTGGTTATCAAAAAGCCTCCCATCCATATAAAACTTGCCTTCTGGCACGGCGCTACCATCTGGCATTACAAACGAAGGTACACCGGTTTTTGGTGTAAACGATTCACCCGGTTGCAATGGCCCAGCTTGATCGTTTTCTTTGGGGCCAAAGTCTTTAGGTAAAGAACCAAGTCCTTTCCTGCCCAAGTAATCAGCCAACGGGACACCATTTACTGTCGGAGCAGGAGCAGCCTCGCCCTTTTTACTGTAAGAAATGTCTGTAAATTGCCTACCGCCCATTACAGGCTTGCCGCTGTAAGGCTGGTACTCTGGTTGTTCTATCTGCTGCATATTGGCTACATACGCATTAGGATCAATCGTGCCTTTCCATCCGGGAGAGGCATTGGGCTTATTCATGCCCATAGCAGCGCCAAGCAAAGTTGCTAAAGCAGCAAGGCCAGCAGGGGTGGTTGCTTTGTCTAGGAGTCCCTTTAATACATTTGAACCGCCTCCAGCAGATCCACCACTGGATGATCCACCTATTGCATTGCCCCCGCTTTTTGTAACCTCTCCAGTTACTGGATCTGTGTATGTAATAACTCCAGAATCATTTGGAATAAAATCTACAGTTCCATCTGGATTTGTTACATATGTGCCGCTCTTATTCGTATATGCACTAGTACCATTTGCCCCACCAACTAATGGGTTTTCTAGTTCATAGCGCGCATTGGCATCTACTTTAGTTACCTCTGGCGTGACGCCATCGTCATACACTTCACCGTTGGAATCGACTTGTAGCGTCATGATTAACTCCTGTATCCAAGCTGGTTAAGAAGCGCCGCCATTTGGTCTTCTTGAGATGTTTGTTTACGCTTCTGCGCTTGGTGGTAAGCATAAAGCGATGGGCTTAACAGTTTTTCCAAATCAAAATCTGGAAGCTGCATAAGCTCTTGATGCAACTGCTGAGTCATTCCGGGAATTGTAATGTTCCCCCCCGATGTCGTGGTGACTTTAGGGTCAACTATAGGCTTAATTATTGGCCGTATTGGGTCAACTATAGGCTTAATTGGCGGTCTAATGGGATCAACAATTGGCTTGTCTGGAGCAACAGGCACCTGAACAGGTTGCTCAACAGGAGGCATTACATGACCATCAAATGGAGGCTCGTCTACAAGCTTATCCCTAATTACAACTTGTTGGGCGTCTGGAATAAGTTCTTCTTTGGGGATATTGTCTAAATCAGAATAATCAATAAACGGAGTCGGTGGTGTTTGCCCTTTTATTACAACTTGCGGCGTCCCATCTTCTGTTTCTGTAGGAATGTTGTCTAAAACAGAATAGTCAAAAAATGGAATCGGTGGTGTTTTGCCTTCTATTACAACTTGCGGCGTTTCATCTTCTATTTCTGTAGGAATGTTGTTTAAGTCAGAATAGTCAACAAATGGGATTGGTGGTGTTTTGCCTTCTATTACAACTTTTGGCGTTTCATCTTCTGGCCCTAGAGGGTATTCTAAAGAAGAGTAATCAAGGGGGGTTGTACCTGTTATATCTACCCTTTGCGTTGTATCACTAGGATTTAACAACGCCAATAACTCATCAATAGGAGGAATTTTGCCAGTTATTTCAACTTTTTGGAGCAAATCATCTGTTAGCTTATCCGAGGTCGAGGGCGCTTCTGTTTGCGTATCGCCTGGGTAGTACCTGTCTAAATTTAAATCAGAATCTATTGGCAATGTTTTAGGGGCAGTTCCAGTTATATCAACTCTTTGCGTTGTGTCATTAGGACTTAACAAGGCGGCTAGTTCATCAATAGGAGACGCTTTACCGGTTATTTCAACTCTTTGAGCGTTATCAAGCTGCGGATCATATTGATTTAACATTGCCATTAAATCATCAACCGCAGTGTCTTTAGGTGGCGTTTGTCCTTGAACAACAACTTTGGGGGTTAATGAACTTCCAGGGGTTTCGTAAAACGAGTTGTAATCTGTTCCGGCAGTTTTGTCTTTGCCGGTAATAAGAACCTTCTGCGCTTCATCAGCCGTAAGGCCATTGGCCTCAAGAAAACGCATTAGTTCTAAATCAAAGTTGTGGCCTGTAATATCAACTTGTTGCGGTGCAGCATCTGTATCAGCGGATGTTTCGGGACGTTCGGCAAATGTGCCAAAATTTTCCCCTAAGTCAAAAAGGTTATCTTCCGCTAAAGAAGTAGATGGTGCGGCCCCGGATGGAGTTTGATTAAAAGACTCAGGGGGGAAATCTTTTGCTAATGCTTCAATACCCTCTGGCCCAGCCACAGCAGCAGCAGAATCAGGGGTAAGCCCAGCCTGTATTAACGCTTGGATTTCATCAGGAACAGATGTTATTCCGGCAGCAGAATCTTTTGTAAGTCCTAGGTTTATTAAATCTTTGGTATAAGCATTTAAAGCTTCTTCTTGCTGGGGAGTTAAACCAAATTGCCCATTTGCTTGATTGGCAAAAGCAAGTAATTGTTCTTGCTCTGCTGCTGCATTTTGTGCTGCGGCTACATTTTGAGGAAGCAATGGATTTGAGCCGGGGACATAGCGTTGTCCGCTTGTATCAAGTGAAGCTAGCTCTCCTTTGCTATTTGAAAACAAAGAACTATTATCGTCATACTCTTCATTTAAATTTGCTAAGCCACGCGCACCTGTTGACCCTGTTGCTCCAGAATTTCCTGAAGGAGCAGATCCTTTAATAGCCCCTGTAATCTCACCCAATGCAGATTTCAAAGCATATTTGCCAGGGTCTTTGCCCATAACTGCTGCCAATGCGGCTGAGCTTAAAATGTTTGCAGCCGGGGCGGGCAACCCTGTGTTTCCAAAGGTTGATTCCATTGCGCTGTTTGCACCAGACCCGGCAGCAGCACTGGCACCAGCCATCAAAGCATCTTGAAGGGCGTTCTTATTGCCAGTTAAAAGGGACGTTACGCCACTACCAGCAGCAGATTGAATGCCTTTGTTTAAAGCTGTATCTAAAGACGTTATGCCTGTATTAGCAACATTTTTAGGTAAAATATCACCAATAGCCGAAGTAGCATACGACGTGGCTCCACCTAAAACACCCGCTTTGGCTATATCCCCTAAATTCCCGCCTAGACCAAACGTCTTACCAGCATTGACAAGACCTTGGCCTATTGCCATCTGTGCGGTAGTGCTCAACCCAGGAGCAACCGCAGCACCCAAATTACCAGCTAACGGCCCAAGCACCCCCGCCATACCGGCGCCAATAATTAACTGAGCAATCCATTCATTAGGATCTGTCAAGTCTACATCTAACGGCTTGTCAATTAACCCGGTATCGTCAAAGCGTTGGGTCTGATATTTATTAGGGGCAACCTGCCTCCAAGCAACATCCTGCGGTATGGTTTCTGGGCCTAAGATTCCAGTAGTTTGATCTTGCCCTTCCCCAGCAGTATAGGTAGCGGGGCCAGTCCCTTGAAGATACCAAGGAACATCAACCGTACCAACTTCACCTTGACCAAGTTGTATTCCAGCAGGGCCAGTAGACCAGCCTTCAGGTGGTTTTGTTGCCATTTAAACAGCCTCCCCACCACTGGCGGTAATAGTCAACCCGGTTGAAGAAGCTTTGACCTGTATTGTTTCTCCAGCATTCATAACTTGAATGCCTTTCCACTGAAGAACACTATTGGCAGCTACTGAAAACGTGTAGTAAATAGCATTGGCAGTGCCCGCTGTACCGCTTACGGGCACAAGATGAACATTTACAGTCAGCGCCCCAGCCGTGGTGTTGCAGATGTCAAGCTGTTTGACATAGGTTTTGGATAGCGCAGGGGTTGTGTAAATCGTAGCAATGGTGGCCGTGATAGCCGCTTGGCCTAGCTTTACAGCGGTGATGGTCTGATAATTTGCCATGCTAGGCCCAAGCGTTTAACCAGATCAGCGTTTGGTTAGATGAGACTTGCTCGTTGATGACCCGGTTTTGGTTGTCAAGGAGAGCAAAGTAGACCCGTTCAGCATTCCTAAACCGCTCTTCTAAGCTGCGGTCGTACTCTGCCGTAGCCAGAGGCAAGTTAGGTGCAACGAAAGCGGTTGGAATGCTCATCTTCGTCCATCAGGTCTGATGTCAAGTCTAGGTGCGCCAAGCTGCCATTGCACCCCTAGTGCAGTCGATTCTACTTTGATTGACAACTGCCGTCCACGGACTCGCGTGTAAACCTGACCGGTAAACTGTTCAACAGGGTAAGTGCCAGTCCTAGTAACTCCCGCTGAGCTTTGGTCAGCCACAGACTGATTGCTGTTTGTAGAGGTATTGTTGTTGTATCCAGAACCTGAATTGGACAACGGCAGCAGGTACATGGTCGCCGCAGGGCTTGCAGCAGAAGAACCCCGAAACGTAATGTCGGGCAACATACGCCAGATAAATGAAAAGTTGTTGCCGTCGTCTAAATCAAATTCAGCAGAAGTGATGTATGAGGTGATTGCCACTGCCGTGTTAGTTGAGAGGTCATCAGTCCCGGTTTCTTGATACATCAGTTTCTTGTTTGTATCATCGGCGGCAATTGGCAAATGGTTAAGAACACTTGCGTCTATCCAGGCAGTACGAACCATAGTGCCGTAGTACCAGAGTCTTTCGGTATAGTTAAAGATTACATACCTGTCAATTGTGGTACTACCGGCTGAACAGTAGAACCACCACACTTCGTTAAACTTTTCTACCGTGGAAGAAAATATCTGCGCGTTTTGATCGTTGTTGATGCCCGGAATGTCATCAAAGATGTACTGCCGAAGGTCACAAACTAGCGTACTTGTCGCACCCTCGTAAACATAGAACTTGTCTATCCCCATCCAATACGTCTTGCCAGAAGCAGTTGACCATGCCCGGTCACTCAGGATTGAGACGTTGTCAGAAAGAAGGGTAGAACTCCAAACAATGGGCGTCCCAACGTACTGCAATGAGTACAGCGCTGTATCAGTCCAAACAAGAATTTCCTGCCGGGTCTGAGCAACCGCAACAATAGATGAGCCATGAGAAAGACGAAGGCTACCCGCTTGGTTGGTTGCTGCGGGTGTCCAATTGACTGCGTCTTCTTGGTCAGACCAACGGATGAGCATCGGGTCTAGTTCAACGCTACCGTAATCATTAGTACCAAAGGCAAACACAAACCTAGATGTGTCAGACACAAGCAGTAAATTTTGGAATAGCGGGGTATCAGACGCCCCAGCTAACGAAGACAGAGCAACCCCACGGGAGGTCAGCGGAGAACCAGAAGTGCTCCAGTAGTACAGCAGTCCACCTTTAGGCCCAAAGATCAAGTCTTGACCAAAGTTTTGCGCGTTCCAAATGCGAATTTGGCTTGCGGATGTAGTACCTGTGCCCCATCCCCCACCACCCCAAGTTCCCGCACCCCAACCGTAAAGAGATACGTTGATCGCATACCCTACTGGAACTTCATACGCGCCAACAGTCGAGCCACCGCCATTCCCGCTATCAGAAGCACTTGCTGTTGCTGTGGCTGTAATGGTGTAAGAGTTTACGCTTATGACTGTGGCTATCTGGTAGTTTTGATTCAGAACAGCGGCAGTGATGTTGCCACCAAGACTGACAGCACCAGAGAAAGTCACAAAGTCGCCAGCACTAGAACCAAATGCTGCGTTAGTGACCGTAATAGTTGCCGACCCATTTGTTGCTGCAAACGTAACAGCACCGGCAGCGGTTGTTGCTCGGATAGGAGTGATGTCGTTGTAAACAGAACCCGATTCAATGTAGTACTTGAGGTTAGTACCGACACCAAGGTAAGGAAACGAACTGTTGGTCGTCCAGGGCCACAAAGACCGGGCAGTACCCAGGTACGTAGCGCTAGGCGTTACAGGTGACCAGCCACCGATCTTCTCTGGAGTGCCTTGACGAAACCGAATCTTGTCGCAATCGTACCAGCCGCCTTCATTGGTATAGCGCGTGTTTTCTCTGTTTACACCGGGCTTGAGGGTGATCTTCTTCAACGGCATGGCGTGTCCTTAGAACGTACCACCAGCGGGGGCCGACAAAGCGTTGACCACATTTGTTGCATCACAATACAAAACAACGCTGCGCCCGTTAGGCACTAAGATGCCCGTACCCGCAGAAGTCTTTAGGGTTACAGAAAACCCGCCCGTGGTAGAGTTTGTGATGAAGTACAGCTTAGAAACTGTTGGGCAAACTACGTTTCTATCAGCGGTTAAGGTTCCCGTAATATTAAGAAACATCTTCCGGGCTTCGTCTGCCGCCCCATTTGAAGACGTAAGGGTGTAGTTGGCTGTATTGTCGTGGGCAACAGACGCTGTACCAGCAACAGAAGAGTCTATTAAAGACGTAATGCCATTGTTAACTACCGTACCCCAGTTGGTGTCGCCATCCGCAGGCAGAGTAAGTTTAAGACTTGTAGTATAGCTTGCTGGCATTTCTGCTCCTAAGCGGCAATGAGTTGCCAGTTTGGTGTTTGGGCGTTACCTATGGTAGCCCAGTTCGGGGTTTGGCTGTTTGGTATCAGCCCCCAGACCAAGACTTGTCCAATCCGACCAAACGCTGTAACACTTGTGGGGAAGGCAGTAGCGCCAGCAGCTATTACGACAGTTCCAATAGACCCAGTTGCCTGCACCCCGGTGACTACGGCAATTGCGCCTGAAGCAACGAATACAGTTCCAATACTTCCGGTTGCCGATACGCCCGTAACAACTACTACAACGCCTACCTGAAAGCTGTCTGCCTGGAACGCACCCGCTTGGAAGGCATTAGCCATGTTTTAGGCTCGCATAAGCACTAGGGGCAAGGCTACAAGGATACCACCAAAGCACGTTGCGGCAGCGTCTAGGAACTCCACGCCGTGAGGGCCGTGCATGGCATCGCCTGTTGCCCGCCAGTTGATAAACGCATCACTCAACTCTTTAAACACGGCAATTACAGCCACCACACAAAGAGAGACAAGCAAGCTCCGCGTAAGCAAGAAGCAAGCGTCAAAGATCACGGCACCATAAATTGCATGGTTCGCCTTGTCTGTGGGGAATTGCGGCAGGTTCATATCAATACCCAACTCAATATGCTTTCATCCCACGCATAGGGCTTACTGTCGTTGGGGTAGGGGACTGGCGGTTCCCATTGGCAAGTATTAGAGTTTAATACCCAACTAGGAAAAGGCTGCGGTGAAATAAAAGCGTCCAAGTCAACATTATAGGTATCTCCGGCCCCCGCGTATTTTTTACGAATATTGCTGTTGTAGCTAGTTTGTTTCCAGTTACCACCCAGCAAATTGGTGCAGAAAGCTTGGCCTAAAGCTTCTTGCTCAACACCATCAGCATCGAGTAGTTCATTGTTATGCACCACGATTACCCGTAGTACAACATTGTTTTTATCAAGTTCAGCAAAATTACTCATATTTTAATGCTTCCAGAACCTGTAAATTTGTATATTCGGTAACCACCAGCTACAGTAACAGTTGGAGAGCCTGTGGTAGATTGAGCAGCCGGAGTAGTATCCGGGTATCTAACTATTACAATACCTGAGCCACCGCTTGCGCTTGCGCCGCAAGTTTGAGACGAAACGGTATCCACGCCGCCGCTACCCCCACCGCCCCCTTGGTTAACAGTTCCGTTTGTTCCAGGGGATGCAGAACCGAAAGAAGCGTCTCCACCAGCGCCGCCACCACCAACGCCACCAGCACCGCCAGACATGGTTCCTGATGGATTAGGCGCCGCCCCGCCAGAACCGCCGCCTCCGGCGTATTGCGTGGCCGTACCAGAAATGCTGTTGCTGGAAGACCCAGCGCCCCCAGCAAAGCCGGGTTGGTTTAACGCTAAGGCAGTGTTAGTGGCACTTGTCCCCGCACCTGATGCGCCACCACCGCTACCACTTGCACGGCAGACATTGCCATCGCCTCCGTTAGACCCTTGACCAGAAGTGCCCGCGCCACCAACGCCACCAGAACTGCTAGACGCACCGCCACCACCGCCCGAACCCCCAGCACCGCCCGCAGCGCCAGCTTGAAATCCGGCATAGCCAGGGCGACCGCCATAACCACCGCCAGTAGCAACAATACTACCAATGCTAGAGTCGGAACCAGATGACCCGCTAGTTGGTGCATAAAAACTAGGAGAACCACCACTTTGACCGTTGCCGCCGCCCGAACCAACGGTTACTGTGTAAAGGGTATTTACAACCAGAAGCGTGCTTGTAGTTCCTGTTAAATAACCTCCACCCGCTCCTGCTCCACCAGACCAATCTGCATTCTGCCCGCCGCCGCCAGCGCCGCCGCCGCCGCCGACTACTAAATAGTCAATACTAATATTAGGTTTTTTAACAGTCAAAAACGAGTTGAGTGCTGCAAACATTATGCGAACGCCTGGGCTGCGTTACCGTACCAGACCGACGCGATACAGACAAAGCTGATGATGTCTACACCCGTTGATGCCGTGGTGGTGATCGTCGGTACAGTGCCCCCAGGCCACTTGACGCCTGTAAATGTGGCAGTCCTGCTGCCCGTTGCATCCTGAATCAACCGGATGATGAAACTCGTACCGCTTGTGGCGGTGGGCATCGTAAAGGTGCAGTTGCCTGTCAGCGTGTAGCTCAGGACTGTTCCAGAGGCTAGGGCTAGGGTTACTGAGGTGCCGCTGTTGGCAATTGCCGGGGCGGTCTCAAGGTACGCCGTGACTGTGGGGTTTGTCAGTACCGGGGTGGTGATCGTTGGTGAGGTTGAGAAGACCAAGTTCGTGCTGGTCGTTCCCGTGGCACCAGAGGCTGTGTAGCCCGTGATGTTGTTGAACGATGTGATGCTGGCCGTGGTGGCGTTGGTGCCCCCGTTGGCGACCGCCAGGGTTCCTGCCAGGGTAACCGCACCAGACGTAGCGGATGACGGTGTAAACCCTGTGGTGCCCGCCGAGAAGGTAGACACGTTGGTCGTTGCACCGTTGCTCGCCAGCAGCTTGACCGTGCCCGCGCTGTTCTTAAAGTACAGCTTCTCATCAAGGGTGTTGAGTGCCAACTCACCCGCAACAAGGTTTCCCGCTGAAGGGGCTGCTGCTGCCGTGGTGCTGTAGTACAACGAAATGGGGGTAAAGCCTGTTGCTGCCATCGTAGTTCCTTAAAATGTGCCGCCTGAAATGCCGCCGATTGCAGTCAATTTCTTAGCTATGTAAACGCCACCGGCTATCGTCATAGCCCCAGTTGTGCTTGATTGTTCCAACGTACCCGGCACGGCAAACACTGAAGTTGCCCCCGTGCCACCTATGGTAAGAGAAGTCGTTGCCCCGGCAAAAGCTGTAAATGTTGCCCCGGAGTCTATGCTCGTCGTGAACGTCGGCGACGTTGCAAAAACATTTGCACCAGAACCTGTTTCATCGGTAAGCACTGCCGCAAGGTTTGCACTTGAGGGAGTTCCAAGAAACGTCAAGATTCCGGTGCCGGTAGTTGTCGTAGAAGGAGCAACCCCCGCCCCACCACCAATGACAAGCGCACTAGCCGCTAGGGCTGTTGAAGAAGCTATGGTTCCGGTAGCTGTAAACGCTAAGACACCCCCAGAAGTACCAGCAGAAAGCCCTGTGCCTCCGTTAGCTACGTCAACAGTTCCTGAAATGCTGTGGGTAGCGTTCCAATTAGAAGGGCGAACTACCGTAGCATCCGCGCCATCAGAGATTGCACTAACAAACGGGTGGGTTACGGTAATAGCCATTTTGTGCCTTTAAGCGATGCGGATCAGTGCAGTGGAGGCAGCAGCAACCGGCATTTGTACGGTAAATGTACCTGCGGTAGAAGTCTTGTCTGCACCGAAGTCTAGGACTGCAATTGCTGCGTTTGATGCGCTGCTGTCATAGATCAGTGCGCCACGGGCTGTAATCGTAGCGGTAGTCCAACTAGAGTCATTGAAAGTTAGCCATGCGGTAGTGCCACCATAACTAATAGCATTGCCCGTTAGCGTGTTCCCGCCAGCCGTGTAGCCTGTACCAACAACCTCATTAGTTGCTGAATAAACCGTTGTCGTTGCGTCCAGCGTAGCTGAGTTGGTGTACAGAGCAATCTTCATAGTATGGGTCAACGGAGTGTATGTCCCCGTCAGAAAGCCAACCTTGGCTGAAGTGCAAAAAGCATTGCCAGTAAAAGCCATGATATTTCCTTAGATAACTTGGGTGCGGACTTGCCCGCTACGATACGCATCCTGACGCAACTTACCGTCACCCAGGTTCTTGAGAAGAGTAAGCGACTGTTTATATGCATCAGCATACAGTGCAACCATATCAGGCTCACCTTTCATAAACCGGATAGCTTCAACCATTACCGCGTTAAACAACGCAGAGTCAAAGTTATCACCCAGCCAGGAAGTGCCCGCTGTAACGATGGAGACAGGGTAGTAGAAGTAATGAAGCTCTGCCGTCAAGCCAGCACTAGGCGTTGGCCCGAGAATAAATGTAAGCTCTTGAAGAGATGCGCTATCCGGCCCGAACACAGCGTAGTACTTAGGTGTGCCTGTGGATGACGGGGTGGGGTACGCTTCCCGGATGAAGTTGACATCTTTGTTAAGGAGGTATGTGTATGCCCCTACAGCGTCAACAACTGCAAGGCTGAAGACGGACAAGAAGTCTGTCGGGGCAGCAAGATACTGAAAGCCAGACGTTAAAACCCCCTGTACGTTTTTACGCAAGGAGGGTAGCTGCACCGAGTTGTAAATCTTCTGCTCTGCCAAATTCGTCATAGTGGCGAAGTCAGTAGCAGTAAAAGTATTCTCGCAATAGTCCTGTACTGCGGTTTTCAACTGGGTGTAGTTCATGTTTTACGCCATTGGCCCACGGGACATAAATCCCTTAGTTGCAGCACCAGACCCGCGCATTTTGATGCCTTCAGTCGTAACTTCTTTCAGCGGGCCAATAGTCACGGGAGTACTGTGCTTGACAATATCTTTTTCATTAAAGACATTTACCGCAGCCTTGTCTTGCAAAGACTTGGATGGCTTTACACCAGGGGCACCAGACATAGTGTGAGGCTTGGCATAAACAGCCGCATCACCAACTTCTTTACCGCCCATTTTCTTGCTGAACGTAGCCATGATTAGTCTCCTTGATTCATCGCACGGGCGATGTTGCGGCCATACTTCATCATGGCATCTGTTTCTACACCGAGACTTTTACCACGGACATGCTGGTGGTTGTTAGCCACACGGTCACCAGATGTGGTAGCAAAGTCATTGCCAATCTTCAGTTCATCATGTTCCACGGGCTTGTACCCGGCAACTGCCATACTGGCGGGAAAGTTAGCTGATTTGGTAGCCATTATGATTCCTTACGTTATGCTTACAGTGGTAGTGCCGATTGATCCAACGGCAACGAGAGGGTTGGGGGTTAAATCCGCATCGAAAAGCCTAGACCCACCAACAGGGTTCCAGCCCCAAAAAATACTTCTGCTGCCTTCTCCCAAGTATCCGCTAGACAAAAGCCCAGAAGTAACGTAGCTACGATCAGGGCGAGGGTTACGCAAAGCTTGAGGGTCATCGACTGGATACATCCCTAGAAGAAGCTGCGGGTGATCTTCCTCCCAACACTGAGGACAAACCAAGATGTTTACGTTCTTGGTCTTGATCACCAACCCTTTGAGGTCTTTGAGCTTAAAACGAAACCCACATCGGTCACACTCCGATATTGCCCGTTTACCTGCTGCAAACCTATTGCCCATGATTAGCTAATGAACTGCTGCCGTGGGACAAAACGAACCGCAGCTTTCTCTCGATCTTCGCCCGCTGCCAACTCCCATGCCGCATCATACTGCGCTTGAAGCATTTGAGCACGTTCTAGACCCCCAGGAACCTTCAAAGCAAGGTAAGAAGCCAACCCTGCAATCATACACGGAAGGAACCTAAAAGGCACATCCATTGTGTTTACACCGTTACCTGCATCCTCGATCCGGCGCAGCCGCCAGTACACGAAGGTGTAGGTCTGCACATTGTCAGGGGTGGGCCAGACAGTGATCGTCGGTGTGGGGGACAAGCGGTCAATATAGACCTGAATCGGCCTAGCTTGGGTCAGCTTATTGGGGATCGTCGCATAGGTAGAAACACTGATGCGCGTGATGTTTAAATCTGCCTGCGTGGAAGCGTTACCTGCTCCGGTGCGGATAACATGCTCAAGCAAATCAACTGTGTAGATTGGTAGGTCATACGTCGCCGTACCAGGAACCAGCGTGATAGACCCTTGATCAACAGTCCACAGATTGATGCCACGATTAGCCCAGTCAGCAAACAGTAGATTAAGGCTTCTACGAGCAGTACGTAAGTCATAGCCAGTCCTAAGCTCTGCACCGCAACGCTCAAACGCTTCCTCGACAATCTCGCTAAGGTCTAGGTTGAATGATTGGGTGCCTGATGTTGCCATTATCTAAACCCTGCTGTTTTCTTCGCTATGCGTTTGGGCTGCGCTACAAACTGTTTACCTGCGGCTTTACCCATACGCTTTGCTTTGGTCGTAGCCGCATACTCAGCAGGGCTAAGCGATTGTATTGCCTTTGCTGGTAAGTACCGCTCACCCGTTTCGGATGAGGGCTTACCGGACTTGGTTTGCCATTTCTGGTCTCCCCAATCCTTCAAAGATTTCTGCGGTGTTTTAAGAGTCATTGCTGTAACTACCAAAAGCACTAAGGTATTCTACGGCATTACGCAATATCGTAGTACTGTCTTTAAACATCCCTAATGCCCGGTTACATTGTTTGCAAAGTACCCCTCGAAACTCTCCGGTTTCATGGTTATGGTCAATTGCGCTTTCTATTAACGTAACTTCAGTTTTGCAGATTGCACAACAACCCTCTTGCCGTTCATATCTTTCCACAAGCTGTTCTGGAGTAATCCCCCGACGCGAACATCGCTTAGCCAAAGTCCATGGGTCTCTTTCGCGGTACTCTGCTACCCTATGTTGATTGTTCTCTGCCCAATCTTTATGCCTTTTGTAAAGACAAGTGTTGCAATGGCTCTTGTACAAATGCGTCATTTGCCCACCGCGACTACGAAATGCGGACAATTGTTTCGTCTCGCCGCAATCCGTACAAGTTTTTGTGGCTTCAGTCACGATAGCCACCGCCAGCGGCCTTGTACTTTTTTGCTACTAATTGACTCTTTCGGGCGCTCCATTCTCCAGCCCCTGTACCTTGAGTAGCTGCTGCTTTCACATTCGCCACAATCTTTTTACGCAACTCAGGTTTGGTGTAGTTGCCCGCTTCATTAACAGTGGATTTAGCTTTTGCCATTTAGCATTTCCATTTCCTAAGACTTTTGTTGATCCTGCTATCCGGGTCATTAGCTGTCTTTGAACTAGTCAGCTTCTTCTTCATGCCTGACATTCGGGCACAGAATGACTTTTTGCGGGAGCCACCTTCTGGCTGCGGGGCTTTCAATCCAGGCTTACCAGGATTAGCCCTATTGTAAGAAGCTCTGCCAGCAGCGTTTAAACCACCGCTTTCAGACTTGCCTTCTTTACGTTGCCATGCTGGAGTAACCGAGCCGCCTTCAGCAAACATCTCAAAATCGGTGTTATCCCGACGCTGAGTCTGTTTGGCCCCCGGCATTTTAGCGGGATTGATATCCCCCATACCTCGGCTAGCTCGCATGATTACCTCATTGTTCCACGGGTCTTGCCCCGCTGAGCGCAACCATCAGCCCGACTAGAAACTGAACCACCGGAAGCAAATTTTTTGACAGAGCCGCCTTTTTTCATGGGAAGCAAGGTGTCAGGATTTACCCGCCCTTGACCATACGCCGGGGACATGCGGTCGCCGGTAAGCCTGCCGCCAGTTCCTGACGGCCCTGCATTGGCACTGCCAAGATCAGCGTTACCTTGCCTAGTTTTTGCTTGTGCAGACTTCACCATCGCCGCATCTGCGTCACGCATCCGTTGCATGATGCCAGGGCTTTTAGCAGAAGCAAATTTGGGAGCTTCTTCCTTAGCGGCAGATTTTGGCTTGGCTAGTTCAGTGGTGTATTTCTTGCCCTCAAACTCAAACGTCTTGTCACCGGCAGCACGAGCAGCGCGGAAGGCTTCTCCGCGTGTCTTGGGTTCTGCTTTGGGGGCTGGAGTGTAAGAGTCATCACCAGCTGGGCCTTCGTTCATGGCTCCAAAATCGTTATCAATTTCACCACCTTCAGCAAACTTCTTGACCTTACTGCCTTTGGCCTTAACGCCACCACCGCTCTTCATGCCCAAATCCCGCTTGGCATTGGCTCTCGCTTGATTTGCCTCAAAACGAGCCATCAAAGCTCTTTCTTGATCCGGCCCCTCTGGTTTGCTGCGGGCTTGATTTGCCGCAAAACGAGCCCTCATTGACGGAGAAAAACCGGCCATAAAGTCCGGCTCCGGACTGGAGGCTATAGGAGGCGGGGGGGCTTGTACAATTGGCTGAGCCGGAGCAGAGTACTGACCCCTTAGTTGAGAAATAGCATCTTGCAATGAGTAGTTGTTATCGTTGGGTGTTAAACCAACAATAGAACCCATCATAGCTTTTGCTTTTTGTATATTGGCATCATTGTCGTTGGAATCCTCCATAGGCGACAAGCCAATTGCACTACGCATAGCATTGAACTGCTGCGGGCTTCCAGACGGAAGATTGGTGAAATGATCTGCCGGGGTTTGATATGACGGAGATGGGCCAAAATCAAGCCCGACTCCACCACCATTGTCAAAACGTCTCATCTTAGCCATGATTACCTCATTGTTCCACGAGTTTTGCCACGTTGAGCGCATCCGTCACCACGGCTAGACGCTGATACTGAACCACCAGAGGCATAACGCTTAATGTTGCCTCCACGTTTAAAATCAATCCCTAACTCATCTGCTGATTTAAAGCTTGTCATGTCTTTTGGAGACCGCTGCCGCACAGGGGCACCGGAAGACCCGCCAGACTTAGACTGCTTCAGCCTTGCAATAGTCTCTGCAACTTCTCTCTCGGCTTGAGCTTTAGGCCCGCCAACGCGAGGTGTAGCATTAGATGCTATGCCTTGCGCTTCGTCATAGGTCAAACGCTTGGCTCGATCAGTAGCCAGTCGCTCCATTGGAGTGACGTTCTTTTGTGCGCCCTTCCCTAGAAAGGTAATTGGCGTCTCATATTCAGCAAGAGCGCGACTGGTGGAACCAACAGGTTTGGCTGCACCTTTTAATGCATTTAAACCATACTTGGCTGCTTTGCCACCGGGAATCAACAACTCTTCAGGATAGACGCCCTCAATAGCATCTCTTCCAGGCTTAGTGATCCGTTTGTAATCCGCTTCTGCGTCTTGTCGTTGCTTTTCTTCAGCTTTGTAATCCCGAGAAGCAGATGGCGGGCCTTCACCCCTCATGCCGCGACTCATGCCTTGTTCTGCGTTCCGCGTATCGGTGTCTCGCCTTCCACGGCTCATGCCTTTTTCGGCATCACGAGGGTTTCCCGCGCTAACGGGAGGCATTGGCCTATCCGACGAGGAGATAGTCGGTCGAACAGTTGGCTTAACAGTGGGTTTATTGACAGGACTGTACTCAATAGTACCTACGTCACCGTTGTCTCCAAAATCCGAATACTTGTCTGGTTTGCTTGCTACAGGCGCTACAGGCTTTTCAGACTCAACGGCAGCAGGTTTATATCGCTCAGCAGTTCGCCCGCTTTCTCGAGCCGTTTCAACCTCGGCTTCCCTAGCGGCTTTGCCTCGACCAGCGCCAAACTTTTCATACGCCTCAGATCCGGGCTGATCAATGTTGCCCATCATCAAGCGTTTAAAGAAGCCTACATCTTCACCCTTTGAGGCTTTAAGGCCAGCGGCTTTATCTTCTACTTCACCGCCTTCATCAAAGCGACGTTTCTTGATAGAGCCACCACGCTTCTTCCCTTCCGGGTCATATGGCGGTTCTTTCATCTTGCCACCAGACCGACGTAACATCTCTTCTGTAAAGATGCCCTCATCCTTTGGATTTGGCTTAGGAGGCGGTGGAGGCGCGTATTTAAACCTCATTTCCGCAGCTTTGGGGACATACTTCTTATCCGGATTTTGACCGTCCGGGGCATCCCCCGTCATTGCATTTACAGGTTTTGCCATGATAGTCCTTAGCAGCCGCCGCCGCGCTTCATTTTAATCTGCGTTGCTTGTGTCTTACCTTGACGAGCAATCCCATCGGCTTCTTTGGTGAAACCACCCGACGCCATTTTCATGGCTGAATTCTTCATCATTTTTCCATTAGGCATGGTGTGCATACCGCCTTTGGCTAGCTTTAAGGTAGTGCCCTTACCGCCCATATGCTCTTGCATATCGTGCTGTTTAAATGCTTTTTTAATCATGGCTTTGTCTTGGGCTTTATCCATCATGCCGCCCTCGGCCATTTTCCGGGTACTACCCATTTTCATGGACATGCCGCCTTTAGCCATGCCGCCCATATTCATACCTTTAGTAGCCATATCACCACCTTTAGCAAATTTACGGCCTTTGTCAGCAATGCTAAACTCCCGGCCTACAGATTGAGGAACACCAACCTTCCTAGCAAAGGCGGGAGAATGAGCAATAGCTTCCATGAAGTTATGCTGTTTTTTGCTGGTTGAAGGCATGTCAGTCTTCCTTGCGTCGAGTATTGATAACACTGTCAAGCTTCTGGTCTAAGCGATCAAAGCGCTCCATGATCCGATTAAAGTCCCGGTCAAACTCTGTTTTGGGAGTATACACCTTTGGGACATCGGCCTTGAATTCTGCTAGATCATGCCGTAGCTCTTTGACATCTTCGATGACAGTTTTCAAGAAGTACCCCAGTACAGGAAGGAGGGCCGCGCCGACGAAAGCTACGATGGACTCAAGAGACATTTGGCTTCAACTCGATTTGAAGGGGGTTATTGCTACCTACAAGCAACACCGCCTCTGCCGGAATAAACCCGCATTGTTGCAAAGCAGCAAAAGTGTGTGGGTTACTCATGGCATTACGCAGCTTGGCGGGAGATGGCCGACCGTTTGCAATGATCTCAGCTTGGATGTCTCTGCCAATAGTGACAGTAAACTCATTTGCTGCGTTAGCTTCAAACATCTGCTCATCGGTGTAACCGGGGATGCGTTCTGCAATCTCGTACAACTCAGCCAAGAGCCGCTTGAGCATCTCAATTTCTTCCCGATTTAACTCAAACGCTTCTGCTTGGATAGGGAGATGGGACTCAAGCTCTAGCAGTTCAGCTTGCTTGGTTAAGATTATATGAGGCAAAGCATCAATACGGATGAGGTGTTCAACCTCCAGAACCAGGGCTTGATGCTTGAGATCAGCTACCTTCTCCAACGCAGCGGCACGTATCCGTCCTTCCAAGAAACCCTTGAGAGTCTTGATCTTCTCCCAAGGAGTCTCTCCGATAACTTGATATCGGTAGTTAAATTCTGAGTTTAGTTTAACGGCCATGATTTACGATCCAAAACTAGAGGCAGCTAAACTAGACCTAGCAGTTCCAACTCCAGTAGTATCTGTAGCTACTACGCCCGTATTGGATACTTTATTAGTCATAGAAACAAAAGTGGCACCACCATACCCATAACCGAATATTGCTTGCCCAGCACCATAACCAGCGGCAGCTAAAACGCTCCTAGCAGTTCCAACTCCAGTAGTATCTGTAGCTACTACGCCCGTATTGGATACTTTATTAGTTATAGAAACATTAACGCTGGTAACACCATACCCAAATACAGCCTTATCGGTTCCATAACCAGCGGCAGCTAAACTATTTCTAGCAGTTCCTACGCCAGTAGTGTCCGTAGACACTACACCTGTATTGGACACAAGATTGGTTATCGCACCAGAACCATACCCAAATATAGCCTTATCGGTTCCATAACCAGCGGCAGCTAAATAAGACCTAGCAGTTCCAACACCTGCGGTATCCGTAGCCACTACACCTGTATTGGACACTTTATTAGTTACTGAAGTATAACTACTGTCGTCAAAACCATACCCAAATATAGCTTTATCAGTTCCATAACCAGCAGCAGCTAAAGAATACCGAGGAGTTCCAACTCCAGTAGTGTCCGTAGCTACCACGCCCGTATTGGACACTTTATTAGTTATAGAAACATTAGAGCCAGTGTCACCATATCCAAATATAGCTTTATCAGTCCCATACCCAGCGGCAGCTAAACTATTTCTAGCAGTTCCTACGCCAGTAGTGTCCGTAGACACTACACCTGTATTGGACACAAGATTGGTTATTGCAGTATTGGGAGAACCATACCCAAATATAGCTTGTATTGAACCAGTAGGGGCACCCCCGGCTCTCCAGCCATAAGAGGGAAGACCAAAGTTATACCCGAATGCCACTTAGTAAATCCTAATCAGCAGTGATGCTGTAAGACCTGTTGTCCACACACGAATAACCTGCACAGGGATAACGCTTCCAGCAGTCAAACCACTGAAAAGTACGGTATCTCCATTTGTGGTGGTCACTTGAACAGCACCCGCACCACCAACATAGATCACTGAGGGGTTGGGTAGGTTTACCGTGTCGCTAGTGGTAACCAGTGCCGCTCCCGCAGGGAACATGGGGAACGTAGGACTGTAGTTAGTCTGTTTACCCATGATCTACTCCAATTAGCTAGCAGCGCCGTAAGTACCGTCAGCGTTACGCACCGTGTAAACAAGAATCAGCGTACCAGCACCTGAAGTGGCGGTGACGTTAGCTTGCGTGAAAGTAATGACCGCATCCGTGGTTCCGACGTTGTTGCACAGAACAGCCGCAGCAGCACTGTTGTTGCCCAACAGAAGAGAAACCGTGCCGGTGTTTGTGAACACACTGCCGTTAGCTGCGGTGTTAATAGCCGTGCCATTAACGAACAACGCATACGTCGGGGTAGTTGTCGCGTAGGCGACGGTGGTATTAAACAACGCCTGCATGATCATTGACCCGGCAGGAATCGTAAATGCGTAGGTTCCGGCGGTGATGTCCGTGTACAGAACAGCTTTGGACTGCGTGCTAACGGTGGTGCCGACGTTGCGGAGAGTGCCTGCGGTCGTGCCGGTCGTGTCTTTGACAGTACCGAGCAGCCAGGGGCCAAGGTGGGTAGCTACAGCCATTTAATTTTCCTCACATGCGAGTTAAGTACATCAATCTGCATGTCGCCCGACCGGAGCGGTTTGATGTACCGGTGATCCGGTAACTGTTTATAGCATATATACTTTTTAAACGCAACAAGTATAGACGTAAAAAAACCCACCGAAGTGGGCTTTGTCTTGCAGTTCGATCAGGACGAACCGGGCGAACCAAAGATACCCAGCGGATCGCTAACACCGAAGCTATAACGCTCACGGGCCTTGTAGCGGGTATTGCCCGTGTCAAAGTCACCGTCCATCGACGTGCTCAACGGAGTCCGCACAAAGTGCTTCAGGCCGTTAGGAACGTCGGTGGTCAGATACCAGCCGTTGGTGTCGGTCAAGAAGTGATTGACCGTGTAGCCCTCCGGAATCGAACCATTGTTCTTGATGGCGTTGATATCGTTGTCAGTCGTGCCAACACGCAACGACGTTTCCAACAGACGAGTAGCAACGAACATCAGAGCCGGAGGAATGATCAGCTTCTTGGGCTTAGCGGCGATCAGCAACGAACGCTCATCTGTCCACGCTGCAATTTGAATTACTGCGCTTTCCAATGAAGTTTCGTTCAGGTCAGCAGCAATTGCAGGACGATTGCTGTTAGTGCCACCGGAGACAAGCGGGTGAGCCGTCGAGAACAAAGACACACCGTCACCATAAGTAACACCGGCGCTGAAACCGTTGTTGATGACCGCAGCAGCTTTAACCTGCTTGGTGTATGCCATACCGCGAGCCAAAGCCTTTGTATAACGAGCCGACAGGCTGTCATACAAGTTATCTTCCATCGCTTCTTCGGTGATGGAGAAACCCAGGGCAATGGTTTCGTGGTTGTATCGAGCAGTCCAAGCTTCCTGACCATTGTCATAAGCAATGGCAGAGCCTTCGTTCTTTACCGGAGCGGCAGAGAAGCCAGACAGTTTGGTTTCCTCTTCAAAGCTGCGCTCTGAAGTCTCGGTGTCGTAGATTTCCTTATGCTCTTCGCCGTAACGAGCATACTCCAGACCAAACAGTGCGTTCAGTCCAGGCAGGAGTTCTTTAAGTAGTTGTGCGCGTGAAATAGCCATGATTTAGCTCCTTAGACTGCTGTGGCAGTGTAATACGAATGCACGGCAAAGTTGATCTTGACCAACATCTCCGGGAACTGCGTAAACACAATCGTAGAATTGCTGGGGATCGTCGTAGCAGTACCACCAAGCGAACTAGTGGCGACGTTGATCGTTACAGAGGTAGCGCCCGCTGCGGCAGCAGTAGTGACAAACGAGCCAGTACGAATGATCTGACCAGTCGGTGACGAACCACCTGCAATATACGACACATCAGTACCAGCCAGAATAGCCGAAGGCAGGCCAGTTCCGGTAAGAGTGATAGTCGTAGACGAAGACGAGCCCGTAGCCGAGATAGGCACACCAGTGTCAGGGTTCACGCCAACAACACGAACCGGGAAAGCAGCCGTGGTAAGGGTGGCCGAGTACAACAGCGCATTGGCTGAGTTGCCGGTGGCAGTGCTGCCTGTACCGTTAACCATCGAGTAGTTCTGCCCAATCATGGCATAGCTACCAGAAGCCATAACGGTCGTGCCAGACACAACTGCCGCTTTGAAGACCGTATCCGGGTCATCGCAAACAATAGCAACTGCGTCACCAGACAGAGTGCCACCGGGCCAATACTGCTGGAACTGCTTCTGTTTTGTCAGCGGGTTCGTGAACGAGCAGCCGAGGAAGACCCCGACCAGACCCAGACCTGTACCACTGGTAGTAACAGCAGCGCGAGTAGCATTGCCTTGAACAAGTTTTACAAAGTCACCGTAGAAGATGCTTGTCGCATCGCCATACTGAATAGGCACTTCACGGGTTGAACCCGCAAACACCTGACCACCGATCAAGTTGATCGGCTTTAGCCCGTAGGGGGCGTCAATCGTAGGGTAAGCCATTTAAGGACTCCTTTAAATTAAGTACCTTTGCCAAAACTTACCTTGCTGCTTCGCTCTTTGAAGAGCGGCATACGAGGATCGTTTTCGCGCATGAAATTATTGTCAATCGAATTCATCTGGGTATCAGCTTGCTGCTGGTAGTACGCAGTGCGCTGCTCCATGAATTCCTTGGGGATTTTGCAAAGCATGAGTCCACCGACCTCAACACTGTCCGGGTAACGCCCACGAGCGCTAGCCATGATGCCAAGTTCTGGATGATCTGCGGCCTTGACAGGCTCCCAACCTTCGCGGAGCTTACCGGAAATGTTCATGGGATCATCCGTGCCCAAAGTGCTAACACGAACCCACCTAAAATCAAATCCACCAATAGGATTTGGGCTAGGAAGCTTTTCTGGAGGCATCCAACTTTTAGGACGCTCAAAAACAGCACGGGTATCAAGTTCTCGGGGTGTACGGGTATCAGCCATTCTGTTTCCTTATATCTGCCGCAACCTGCTTAGCATAGGCTTCCAGTGGAACGCCTAGCCGCTTGGCGATGTTTACTTGCGATTGAGTTAGCACGATTTTGCGCGGTGCCGTACTTCTAGTAGCAGAAGCCACTACCATTGACTTTTTGACAGGTTTTTCCGAGGTGAACGCATCTGGAAAAAGCTGTTGTACACGGGAATTGATTTTCTCGTAGTACTCGTCGCTAGTAGGGTCAATGTTACTTTCAACAAGTTTTTTGTGTACTGTTAACGCAACAGCGGTCATCTCATCGTCCGAACCAAACCAAGGATTTTTGTCCTGCCACGCTCTTGCTTTGGTATCAACGTAAGGTGTTGCTGGTGCGTTTACACGCTCTGGTTGCCTTTGTACCGCAGTTTTTGGTTCTTGTAAAGGGGGTAATTTAAAATTGTTTACACGATCAGCTTTAATCTTGGCATTTGTTAAGGCATCTTGTGCATTTACCAACGCTTCAGAGTCGCCAGATTCATAAGCCGCCTTGTATTGGCGCTTGGCATCTTCTACCTCCGCGCTAATAACTTTTTTGGCTTGATCGAGCAAAGCAGCTTGACCCTGACCCAAAGAACCCTGTAGACGTTTGTTCTCTTCTACAAGGTTTTGAGCAAGGTTTACCGCCTCTTCCCGCTCTCGCAACGCAGCTTCTTTGTTTCTGCGCTCTTCGTGATATCCCTTGGTGAAGTGCTGGATGCGCTTTTTAACGCTGTCGCTATATTGCTCTAGCTCTTCATCGGTGACATCTGCCGGGGCTTCCGTCATTGGCTTGCGGTTTTTGTCCGCTGCTGGGGTGTCATCAACAATTTCAATCTCTACTTCCGCAGAGGCTGTTTCCTTGTTGTTAACTTCTTGCTCATCGGGAAATTTAAATTCATCGGCCATGATTGCTCCTTATGCTCGGCTAATGCCACGGGGGTCTTCAACAACCGCTTCAACAGAATCGTCGTTAATGATCCTGAACTCTCGCCCATGGATCTTTACCCGAGTGCCTGTGTTGGGACGCACCAAAATGAAATCTCCAACCTTACAAGAAGGCCCACTAGGGAAGCGTGTTTTGTCGCCATAGCAATCTGGCCCCATCTTAACTACAAACAAAACTGGAGATAGCACCTCTTCAAAGTGCATTGTCTGACCAGATTTAATCAACCCGCTGTCGTATTTTTCCTCAGTTTCAGGAAGAACACATAGCAAATGATATGTTGCCGGTTCAGGTAATTGCCTCGCTTTATCTGTGGTTACTTCTGGCAAAGAAGTAGGTACACTAAACAAATTAGGCGCTATCAATAGTTCACTCATCTTCATGTTCCAATTTACGCACAAGGTCGTTTACACACATTTGAGCGAAGGAAAGACCTCGGATTTCCCCCACCAACATCACATAACCATCATATGATTTAGCCGCTCCGTCAGCTACCGCATCAGATAAATGCTTTTGTCGTTCGGCGATTTGTTTAATTAAATATTCAAGATACTTGTCCATCATTTACCTTTATTTGGTTGAATTTGATTTTTAGTCAAGTTCTTAACTAAATCGGCTTGAATCTTTTGATTATGTTGGCGTTGTTGCGCTGCCACTTTCAAGGCTTCATTTTGAGAATCATTTTGATGTTGCACCGCATATTTGTGTGCATCAGCCTGAACCCTCATCTTTTCTTTTTCTATATCGGCTTGAATCCGCTGAGCGTCCAACGCCAACCGCTGTTGAGCTAGTTGGTTATCGGCTAGGTCTTTTTGTTGTTTACGTTGTAAATCCTGCTGTTGAATCTGGATTTCAGCCTGTTGGAGTTGCATTGCAGGGTCTTGAGCCTGTTGTTGGGCTTGTTGCTGCTGCGCTTTCTGCTGATTTGCTTGAGACAACTGTTGAGAAGCCTGGGCAACCAGCCTAGACAACTGAACCTCATCTTCAGGGGTAAGCTCAGAATCCGGGGCGGGAATCTCTACACCCAACTGTTTCTCAACATTTGCCCGGTAAGAGAAGGCTAAATGCTGTGCAATATGGGCCATGATTGCCCCTTGCATCTGTTGAGCCATAGGATTCTGACCAATCATTTGCATGATTGACGGGTCTTGCATCATTGCCATGTGCGTGGCGATATGTGCATCATGGTCTTGATAAATAAAGGCTTTTGTCGGTTTGCCCACAAGGAATGCCATGTTCTCGCTAATTGGGTCTTTCGGCGTCTGGTCATCCTCAATTGGAACAAGCTTATCTGCGTTTTTGATTCCCAATACTTCCAACATTTGCCGGTGAAGCTGGGGTAAATCATAGATTTGTGGGGCGCCTTGAGCTAATTGAATGGCGGCTTGATACTGCATGATCCGTTGAGCCATCGTTGCTGCGTTTGGATCACTTACGGGTATCACTTCCGTCGTGTCGTAATCGGCTTGTTTGGCTTTACGGTCGCCGCTTTGTGGGTCGTAGTTATAGGATTTCGGGGTGTAATCCCGAATAATCCCCCGCAGAAGTTTAAATTCCATCCTCATTGAGGCATGGACACGGGCCTGTACCGCACTCATCGTCTTTAACGTGCGCTCAAGCAAAGCCAGGGTTGTGCCGACAGGAGCGTTAGAACTCATGTCGCTAATGTTCATATCACTAATAGCGCCGAGCCTGCGGCCTTCTTCGGTGATTTGATTTAACAAAGCAAGCAGGGTTTGGCTTGGTTCCTTATAAGGAAGGGGCATGATGTTGTCACGCACAGTTCCACTAGGAACATCCACATCCCTAAACTCGCCCGGAGCAATAGGGGTGTCATCTCCTTTAATCCTTAGGCCACGGGCCTTTAAACCACCCGGCAAATTACTTAATGATCCAGCATCAACTAACTGACGAATAAGAGACGTACCAGCCCGAGCATAGCCGCCAATAAGGTGAATAAGGCCCAGGCCATAAGCACCAAACCCCGGAATGTAAGTGTATTGAACAAAATGTTGCCGCTTGAGCCTTTGTTGATCATCTTGATTCCAATTCCTGCGGATTGCCAATACCTCTTGAGTTCCACGCTCAATGGTAATAACGTAAGGCAAAGCTATACCGTCTTCATCTTCAAACCCCGGCAGATCAAAATCTGCATGAATTTCCAGCAACTGATAACGATCATCGTCCGTAAGGGAATACCCTTGCTCTTCTGCCTTTTTCTTTTCAACGTCAGAGAAGATATGTACCGGATCTCCTAGGTCAACGTCCCTATAAAACCCGGCAACCTGTAGTTTCCTAACTTCATTCTCTGTTTTACGCATTACATGGGTAACACGTTCTGCGTTGTAGATATTGCTTGCCCCATAAGGCATAACCATATCTTCAGCGGGAAGGAAAATGGCAGTCTGCCTTCCTTGCGCCGGGTCGTAGTAAACCTTTTTAAACGCAGCGCCTGACAGACCCAAGCTATACAAAAGCCTTTCATGTTCGGGGCGGTACTCGGTCATTACCTCGGTCAATTGGTAGTTCATGTCCTCCCGAACACGCTCTGCCGCCTCTTCCTTCATCTTGTCAATCGCCCCGACAATTTGAGTCTTAACCGGGCCTTGAGCAGGAAATGTCTCGGTAATCATTTCCGCTTGGAAACGGATGGCAGCTTCAGAAAGAAGGGTTGAAAAGACTCCACAAGCCCCGTTCCAGGGCTCTGTGCGCTCTTCGTACTTCATTCCTAGGACATCTAGACCCTTAACAAAGGCATCAACCCAATCCTTACGGCTGTTAATGTCGGTCTCAACAAGATCAATAAGCTCAGAAGCAATGGACTGAAGCTCACCCTTGCTCATGTCTTCGGCTAGGTTGTCATCAAAGCCGTCATCTATTTCACCAATGTCAATCTCTAACGCATCAATGCTAATCCCCTCCGGATCATCAATCAAAATCTCGATATCCGGCCCCTCATCTAGTCCTGCGTCTGTGTTGTAGGGAACCATTGCCTTGTCAAAGTTCGTAGCCATCGCTAATCCTTAGTAGTATTCGACCCGTCGCCGGGGCAGTTCGTAATCTTTTTCATCCGAATCAATCGAGATGAACCCGCCTTGCCTGAACCTAATCAAAGCCTGACTTGAAGAGTCCACAAGGTCATCATGATCCCCATTAGGGAACGAAGCCATCTCTTCTACAACCTCTTCTGCCCATCTTTTATCCGGACACCACACAATTCCTGACGCAAAAAGATCAGAAATAGAGTTTACACGGGCAATCTTATCGTTTCCTTTACCCGGTGTGTACTCCGATAACGGTATTCCCATCTTCCTCATCTCATAAATCAATGGTGCCCCGGCAGCTTTCTTCTCAACAATCAAAGTATCAGGCTGCCACTCTGTCCACATCTCAAAGGCCGCCTTCTTTAGCTCCGGAAACTCCATCCGCTCTTTAAACGCATTGAGCAAGATGATGTTCTGCTTTAAATTACCATGTTTATCCGGATGGGAAAAGACTCCCCATGTCGTACAAGCAGAATAGTCTGACCTATTGGTCTTTTCAAACGCCGTATCCCATGATTGGATTACATAACTGCAATCTGGAGGATCATCATGAGGCCAAATCTGCCATTGATCCCTCTTAACAATGGCCCCCTCTTCGGAAGTGGGGTTCTGTTGGTACTGAGCCTCCCATTTAGACACCGGAAGCTCAGCTTTTAACGCTTCAAGCTCCGTTTTACTCCAAAATCCAGGCCATAAAGGGGTGCCAGAAGGCAAAATGGCAGGAAATTCAATGATTTCCCAATCATCTACCCCCGATTTATCAGAAGATTTAAGGATTTGACCCGTCAAGTCTCTTTTAGACCATCGGGTCATAACAATAATGATGGCTCCCCCAGGCTGTAAACGCTGCCTTGGGCCTGATGTGTACCACTCATACACGTTATCAAAGACCGCAGGGTTGCCCTGTTTGGCTTCTTGTTCACTATGAGGGTCATCAATGATCAAAAGATCAGCGCCCTTGCCTGTTACAGCCCCTCCCACCCCAATAGCGAAGTAATCCCCTCCCTTGTCAGTGTTCCATCTTCCTGCTGCCTTTGAATCACTTGACAACTTCATATCAAAGACTTTTGCGTACTGCTCTGACGAGACTAAATTCCTGACCTTCCGCCCAAAACCTACAGCTAGTTCTGCCGTGTGAGCTGTCTGAATGATCTTCTTTTCAGGAAACTTCCCCAAAAACCAAGAAGGAAGCAAAAAGGACGCAAACTCCGACTTTGTGTGTCGGGGCGGCATATTGATGATCAATCGCTTTAAATCTCCCGATGCCACCCTCTCAAAAGCATCCGCCATGATTTGATGATGCTTACCCGATATAAATATCGGCCACATCTGCTGAACAAAGAAAAGATAGGACTCCCTACACCTCTCAACCCGATCCATCTCCATAAGAGCAAAGATCTTGTTCCGCTCAGCTTCCGGAACCTTGTCCACAATAGACAAGTACCCCGAAATCTCTTTCTTCGTTAAAAGAGTCATAAGCTGGCTATCTCGTTGACAGACTTGTCCACCAACTTAATAGAGTAATACTTCCTTGTCCTAGTCTCCAAATGACCCTCCTTCTCTAACCTCATCACAATCCTATGCATGTTTGCCCTGGACTTCATCTTCAACCCACTTGCCAAAACCGCATAGGAAGGCCCAACCCCATGGATCTTTGTGTAAGCCCTGATGAAGTCCAAAACAATTTTCCACCGATCAGTCATCTTTAAATCTTGTCACCTTTAAACAAGCATAGCATACAAGTGTATGTACATACAAATGTTTCCTAAAATTTTATGTAGGGGGGGGTGTTTTTGAGGGGGAGATGATGGGGGGGGTCTGGGGGGAGATGTTTTGTAAGAGTGGATTAGAGCGTTACAGTTGGACGGGTGACCGGTAGTACAAAAGGGTCTCCCCCCGGTGGGTGGGGCTCCGCCGTTCCCCTTTTTTCACCTCCTAACCCGTCTTCATCGGCTTGACGTTGTCCAGCAGGCGCAGGTGACCGGACAATTCTTTCTTGAGTTGGTCGGCGGTTACGGGCTCGGGAGCGGTGGCGGCGGCCTGTGTAAACGCCCCTGATGCTTTGCCTAGAAGCTCGAGCGCTTTGAGTCTTGAGCCTTCTTGGTTGCTTTCCCTTGCTGCCGTAACCAGAGCCCGCATCACCCATCGCCTCGTTGCCGCTAGATCATCCGCCAGCACTTCGACCGTCTGACCCCAGGCATCATTCAGCATCCTGACGACTTTGGGATGTTTGCTTAGCTTATAGGCCGCAGCCGCCACGCTTGCATCGTTTGACCGATCCATCGGGTAAGCCTCCCGATACGCCTGTCTCATAGGTAAACCCTGGATGATTCCTGTCGCGAATTGATGCTGCGGAGCAGTCAGAGGTTTGAGCCTTGCAGCAAGACTTCCCACTCTTTGCCCGTCCTGTCGCTTCCTTGGCGATGGAGCAGACCGTGCCATCCGCTCCGCTTCGCTCTCGTTTAAATCCACGTCCTGAACCTCTCCGACGTCATCATCCGGCTCGACCCGCTCCAGATCCGCCAGATACTCTGCACTCGTGATTTTTCCCATAGTCGCCCCGCTTCCTTAAAATTTAAACCGATACTGTCCGACAGTATAGCACTGTATGCATTCTATACTATCCGATCATAGTATAAAAGCACTCTTATATAAGACCCGACCGCACTATTATATAAGACTTTAGCCCACTCTTATATAAGACCTGACTGACTTATCCACAGGGTCTTATAGAAGACTTTCCTGTTGATAACCTGTGGATAACTACTGTTTCACGATATGAAAAATGCCCGTAGAGGCCCAAACTATATTTTCCTAGGGTGAGGTAGCGGTGGCACCTAGACCACCCTTCCTGACGATCCTGACGCGATCTAGAGGCCTGTCAGTTTGTACAGTAGAGCCCGCTTTTGACCCTCTGGCACGAGCCTTGCTACGCGCACGCACGCGCCTTGCAATCAGTCATCAGAGACCCGTCATCTCGATAGCGATAGCCTGTTGACAGCCGATAGTGATACCGTGCTATCATCGGGCTTCCGGGCTTTTCCGGTGCTGACCGAGGTTGACAGAATGACACTCCCAACGATCCACACCAGTCGAGAAGACTGGCTCACCGCCGCCGTCGAGGAGCTTCGCCCGAGCTTCGCCGCAAACAACACACCCGTACCCGCCGCCATTCGCGTGGCTTGCGGGTTCCCGAGCAACGCCCGTCGCTCCGGTGCAATCGGGGAGTGCTGGGCAAACACCGCCAGCGCAGACAACACAATCGAGGTGCTCATCTCGCCCACAGTCGCCGACCCGACCAAGGTTTTCGAGGTGCTGGTGCATGAGCTATGCCACGCCACAGATGGGGCCATGAACCACGGCCTGCCCTTTCAGCGCGTCGCCGGTGCGATGCACCTCGCCCCAAGCAGCAACTCGAAACAGGCCTGGAAGGCCACCGGCCCCGCCGCCGGATTCGACGCCGCCTACAAAAACATAATCGAAAGCTTGGGCGCTTACCCGCACGCCGCTTTAAGCTTGAACGAGAAGCCAAAGCAGCAAACCAGAATGCTGAAAGCTAGTTGCGCCGTTTGCGGGTATACCGTCAGATTGACCCAGAAGTGGGCAAACCTCGGGTTGCCAATATGCGGCACCGATGGCGTGGCATTCGAACTCGACACCGGAGCCGAAGAATGAGCCGAAACCTACCCCCGATACTCGCCATGGGCGGCGCTGCCGCCATCGTCAAAGCAGCACAAGATTTTTGCGGCGCAGGCACAGTGTCAAAACTCGAGGCCGGTCAAATGCTGGCCGACAGTGTCGACCGAGGCCAAGTTGACCTGGACACGATCCGCCGCGCAGTGGCCGGCACCGGCAACCCCAGGCCCACACCCAAGACAGCGCCCCGGCAAACCCCCCCGCTGATCGACACTAACGCCGCCGCAGCGGCACACAAAGCAATGACCGCCGTTGCGACCCGGGCCGAAGACCTTGCATTGCAAGCAACTCAAGCGCTGACGAACATCCAGCAGCAATTGATCCAAATGCAAAACACCATGCAACAGATCGACGTTGACCAGACCCGCACCCGCGCTTATGCCGAGACGCTCCGGCTCGACACCGCCAGCGCCGATTCTGCCCTGGCGCTCCGCGTCAATCAGGCCGAAACCAAGGCGGAGCAATCAGAGGCCGCCGCAGCCGCCGCTAAATTTGAGGCTGAACAGGCCATCGCCGCCGCCAAGCAGGTTCACATTGACCCCGCCGAGGTTTCAAGAGCCGTCACCGACGCCGTCGCTCTAGCGTTTAAACCGTTCTATCAGGCGGTGACCGAGACCAGTAGCCAGACCTCAGTCGGCGCGCTGGTGCGAGCCCAGGTAGTCGGGCGTTTCCCCTGCCTGCAGGTTTTCGGGATCGACCTGAAAGACCGCCAAGGCAACCCGGTGCTTGTTGATGTATGGGATCACCCGGAAGCCCCGCCAGTCGATCCGTGTTTTATTTGGAGTGAAGCCATTCTCCGCCACTTGATTCTGTCGCAAGACGGCAACGAACCCGTTTGGCTTGGAGGCCCCAAGGGAACGGGAAAGACTCAAAGCGCCGCCCAGTGGGCCGCCCGAACCGGGCGAGGGTTTACCCGAATAAACTTCTCGAAATATTCAAACCCCGACGATTACCTAGGGGCAACGGGTTTAGCCGCCGGTCAAACTCAATTTGAGCCGCAGGCTTTCCTACAAGCTTATGTCTGTCCATCATCCGTGATATTGCTTGATGAATTGACCGCCGCCGACCCCGGCAATCTTGCCCCGCTTAATGGCTTACTAGAGCCCAACGCGGCGGTAACCATAGGCGGCACCGTATGGCGCAAAGCCCCTGGCGTCATGGTCTTAGCGGCCGACAATACCCTAACCAATGGCGATGAGTCAGGTGGTCGATACGCTGGCACCCGAGCGATGAATTCAGCACTGGCCGATAGGTTCGCCCGTGTTGTGCAATTCAGATATTTGGACATGGAGCAGGAAATAGACGCAGTGGTGAATCACACGGCCTGCAATCGAAAGCTGGCCCGACATATTTTGAACGCGATTACGCTTTGCCGCGCCGGGGTTGATACGGGAGAAATAATCGACGCCCCATCGATCCGCAGTGTAGTGGCGTACGTCCGCGCTTTGAAACTGCTCGACCCCGCCGAAGCCTGGGCCAGCACTGTCGCCGCCCGCCAACCCGGAGAAGGACAGGCAGCGCTTGAAGCGATCCGAATCGCCGCAATCGACGAAGCATTTATTCTCAAACTAATTTAAACGGAGAAACCATGACTGCAATAGACCGCCTGTTAAGCCGCCCCTCAATAACCGGTTGGGAAATGCGCGCCGGCCTCGAGGTTTTTGCCACACACTGCGCCGAAGCCCTGGCGCTGGACAGTATTAAGGTTCAATGGTCGGCGCACACCTCGACCGCTGCAATGTCAGCCAGCGGTGACCTGATCCTGGCAAACGTCAAAGACGACGCCAAGATCCGCCGCCCCTTGTTCATTCGGTATGTCGGATATGTCGTGCATGAACTGCTGCACAGAAAATATACTAATTTTTTGGCGGTCAGCAACGCAAAAACAGATTATATCGCCGCACTTCACAACGCAGTGGAAGATATATATATTGAGCGGCGTGGCATCGCCGATGGGCTTGTCGGGAACATCTCGGCAGTGCTGACCGATCTAATAAGCGGTATGGTGACAGAGGCGCTGGCCGAGGTTGCGGACTGGAGCGACCCCCGGCAATACCCATTTGCGTTGGCGGTTTTCGGACGCCGCTACGCCCCGCCGATCCCCCTGGCCGATGGACTGCGCCCGATATTCGAGGAAGCCAGCCAGCGCATTGACAATTGTGCGGATAGTTGGGACACCCTGGCAGTGGCCGAATGGGTTGCCGAGCAACTGCAACAACCCCCCGGCGATGACGGCCAGAGCGACGAAGGCGAAGGCGACGACACCCAACCCAATCCCAACCCCGACAACGGCGAAGGCCAGGGCGAAGGCGAGAGCGACGAAGGCCAGGAAGGCGAAGGCCAGGAAGGCGAAGGCCAGGAAGGCGACGACGGGCAACCCGGCGAAGGTGAAGGCAAGCCCGAGGAAGGCGAAGGCCAGGGCGAAGGGCAAGGCGAAGGGCAAGGCGAAGGTGAAGGCCAGGGCCAGGGCCAGGGCCAGGGTGAAGGCGAGGGCCAGGAAGGCCAGGAACAGGGCCAAGAAGGCCAGCAGGCAGGCACAGGCACAGGCCAGGGCCAGGGCCACACTGACGGCCCCCCAAGCCCCGGCCAGCGCCGCAGCACTGCCGGAGTGCGGCGACCAAGGCAGGTAGAGCCGACGATTGATCCCGGCAATGACAGCGCCCCAGGCGAGCATTGCGAGGCCCGCGCTTTAGTCGATAGTCGCCGCCACCTATGGCCTGCCGCCGGTAACTACGGCACCGCTCGCGTGCCCGCTCGACTCCGCAACGAGGTGCGCCGACTGTTCGACAACAGCGGACGCAGTGAGTGGCAACTAAACCGCAAGACCGGAGCGATCGACCCCAGCGCCTTAGCCGGTACAGCCAGCGGCAACATCCGCCCGTTTAAACAACGTCTCGACACTGAGGGTATCGATTCTGCGGTTGTGCTGCTGATCGACATTAGTAGCTCGATGGAAGGCGCCCGCGCCAATGCCGCCATACCGGCCTGCATGGCGCTGCTCGAAACCCTCGCCGCCGCCGAGGTTGACATCTGCATCATGGCGTTTAGCTGCCAAGCCTCGATCATCAAGCCCTGGAATATGCCCGCCCGTAAAGCTATGGCGCTGCTGCCAAGACTCCGAGTCGAAGGCGGCACCAAAGACTACAGCGCTCTCCGCCTCGCGCACGGCTTGCTGCTGCGGCACCCGGCACAGCGTAAGGTGGTTTTTTCCTTGAGCGACGGTGACGGCGACACCCGGGAAGCGAGGGCACAGAACATAGCCGCCAGCAGGCTCGGGATAACGACAATCGGAATCGGCATCCGACACGACGTCTCATTCGTCTACAACCAGTGCGTGCGGGTTGACGACCTAAGCGACCTAGGAAAAACGATGTTTAAACATATAAGGCTTGCAGCATGATGCTTTTGGTTCTGTTGGGTTTTTTGGTGCTGGCGCTGGCAGTGCTGGCTGTTTGTTTTACCTATTTTCGGGAGTGGTGAGCTATGAAAATCAAATTGTGGGGCGGCTTTCACAATGTCGCCCCGTTCAATATTCAGGCCCGAGTTATTCCGGACGGCGACGGGCTGACGGCCTGGATCAGCCACGGCCAGCATCAGCGCATAACGCGCAAGATGTGCGGGCGCCGGTATTGCGAGTGCGGTGGTGCGCGCCGCGCCGCGACCGACTTACCGCCCGACTGGCGCCGGTGCACGCTAGTCGACAGCGGCGGGCATGACATCATGATTGCGTATCGTGATCCGCTGCCGGGTCATCAAGGGGATGAGTCGTGATCCAAGAATTTTTTGTTGCTGGCGCACGGTACACCCCGACCGGCAGATGCACCTATGCGGGCCATGAGGGGTCATTGTGGCAGGTGTCCATTCTGCGCGGAGGCGCTTGGGTCTATTGGTGCTCGGCATTCGTGCCGGGTCGTCGCCCCACCCGCAGCCGGGTCATCGAAACGATGCCAGTACCCGAGTGGAATCATCATGACATTTAAACGATCCGAGGGTGTTTGGGCTTGCTCGCCCAAAACGGCAACAGTGTGGAGCCACACCCTAACCGGCATAGCCTTGATTGCGGATTGTCGGCAGTCCTGGGCGAACGTAGAGGCACAGAGGGCGAATGCTGCATTGTGTGCTGCCGCCCCTGATTTACTGGCCGCGCTTGCGGCCATTGTGCAGGCCTACAAAGCGCCTTATTCCGATCCCCTCATTGCGAACGCACTGGACGCAATTAACAAAGCCGTGCAGGGTCACGGCTACACCACTGGAGAATGAAATGTACGATGATGAAATAGCAGCCCAAATTTGGGCCGAGATTGAGGCCGGACACCACGACGCGAGCGACGGGCATGCGCCAGACGCCGTGATTAAGGGTGACGATGGGGTGTGGAGCGTGAGCTACGCCCCCGTGGTCGAGGGCGGCATTAGGTGGGAACAGAAGGTGAGGAATTGATAATGAACGAACATATTGAAAAACAATTTAAATCAGTTGACGATGCTTTGTCTTGGTTGAACCAAAACAGCGGTTTGTGGGCGGGATTGGCACAGGATGACATGGAAGGCTGTGCGGATCTTTTGCATGAAGAGGGGCGTTGTTCGATTAGAACCCCGCTAGGAAATACTTTCGTGGCGATCATGGAAGAGGCCCCGGCAATGACATCCGAACCAATCGGAACGATTGAATTGGGATGCGACGGCTCGGATCAATACATTCTATTTAAATCATTGGAGGACGATATAAGCCCAGACGATGTTTATGCAACCGTTTTGCCAATGGTTTATCGTGACACGCAAACACCCGGTGGCTATTTCTGCCATCGTGTTCGGGTTATGCAAACCGACCGATCAAACGAGGTTATTTGTGTAATCGAACATCGATACGATGTTTAAACGCATAAAGGTAGTTACAAATCGATCACCGTATTTTCTGAAAGAAACTTATCCGCACCAGCGGGTGGAGCTAATCGATCATGCGGGATTCGTGAAACGCAATGAGCGGTTCATTACCTTCGATGGAAGGTGGAAAGTGTGGAGAATGAGATTCCACAATGGGGAGTTTACCCCGGTTTACCAGGGTATATTTGACAATTTAAACAGCGCCATATTTCAGGCGGCACAATAAACAAAGGGGCTTTAGGCCCCTTTTCTGTTTCAGAACATATCTAAATTCTCGGCATACGTCCCCGATGTCTTATTGTAGAGAAGGGAAGTTTCGCCTTGAGTCCCGACCCACCTATATCGGCATTTCCAAACTGCTATTTCCACGAACCGATCCTCGCCCCGGTGTACGGTGATCCCGCAATCAGTCTTCGCCCACCACGCCATAGATCCCGATATGCTCATACCGTCCGGCCTAGGCTGATCTACACCCGACCGATTGATTTTGCTTGGGTGCGCCACGAACCAGACATGCACATCATGCGCCTTGCAGAACTTCTGCACTTTGGTCAGCATGTTGCTGATCGCCTCGGTTTCGGTGAACGTCTCGCGGTTTAAATCGAGATAATTATAGGGGTCGATCACCAGTCCCCGGATGCCGATTCTTTTGACCGCAACCCTGGCCCGTTCTAAAACGCTTTCAAGGGTGGAGGCTTCCTCACCGTTAGAGTCGATAAACAGGAAGTGCTCATTCACCCATTTAAACGCATCATCTTTTTCGGCCTGCGTCATCCTGTCCTTGCCGTCAAAGAACCGTTTCTTGGTGTAAATTTCCATCAACCGGCTAATGTGGATCTCCGGTTGATTTTCAAAAGAACAAACGGCTAGTTTCCAGTCCGATTCTTTCGCTAAGTTGACCATCAACTGATCGACAAAATTAGATTTTCCGGACGAAGGATACCCGGTCACCACCGTTAGCTGACCCGGCGCAACGGTATAAACCATGTCAACTGATTTAAACCCTGTCGAGAACCCTTTGCCCGTGCCCTTTGAATACAGGTCGTTTAAACGATCAGCATAGGTCGCCGCATCTGACAGTCCGGCAATCGGGTATGCGGTTGCGGAGTCGAGTACGGCCCGTACCCTCGCCCCTTTCTCTGAAGGGTCATCGATCTCTGAGGGGTCACCAAGATAGACCTCATTAAGATCTTTCTTGTTAAATTTGGCGACCCGGCATTTCTCTTTACCGATCCGTCGCGCAAGCTCTTCTGCCAATGCCTGCCCCGGCGCATCCTGATCTGTCGCCAAGACGACATAGGGCGCCGCATCCAGAATCTCCCTTGCGTTCCAGACATAGCTGAACTTCTTGTCTTCGGACGGTAGAACCTTTCCATCTGCTACCTTGATTGGTGCCCCGGCAGGAACGCTTACTGCGTTTTCTATGCCAGCTTGCATCAGGGTCAAGCAATCTATCTCACCCTCGACAATAACTAAGGGTTTACCCTTCTCCACAAGATGCAGACCAAAGAAGTCATGCGCCCCGCCAGTGTCTTGTGTAAAGTCTTTTTCAGGAAACGATCTGTACTTTGCCGCAACTAACGCCCCGTCTCTGAAGTACGGGAACCCAATTGCATCTGCCGTTTTGTTGAGCCTGGAAAAGA
>Ga0209400_1000192_pt1 | contig 54258 bp, 66 predicted proteins | sample M_130807_EF_Meta_FD_187313 | JGI IMG/M metagenome (GOLD analysis project Ga0209400, IMG submission 187313) | Freshwater microbial communities from Lake Montjoie, Canada to study carbon cycling - M_130807_EF_MetaG (SPAdes) (version 2) | ecosystem: Environmental > Aquatic > Freshwater > Lake... | reverse complement strand
GGCGGACTTGGAGATCGAGCGCGAGGACTTCGAGAAGAACACCGACGTCATCCCAGTCAGCGACCCGCACATCTTCTCCGAGACCCAGCGCATGGCGCAGATGCAGGCCGTGCTGGCCCGCTCGGACGCCAAGCCGGACCTGTACGACGCCAAGGCCGTGGAGGAGCGCTTCCTCAAGCAGATCAAGATACCCAACGTCAGCGAGCTGCTCAAGGCGGTCCCCGAGCCCGAGCAGCGCACGCTGGCCGACGAGAACGCGGCCATGTCCATGGGACACCCGGCCTATGCCTACATCCAGCAGGACCACATCGCCCACATCCAAGGGCACCTGATGTTCGGCATGGACCCGTCTTTTGGTGCAAACCCGTTTATTGCCCCGGCGTTCCTGCCCAATGCGGTCGAGCACATCAAGCAGCACATGACGCTGTGGTACCTGAACCGCATGAACGGCTACGTGACCAACCTGCGCGGCGGCAAGCCCGTGAACGACTACGAGAACCCCAAGCTCACGGCCATCATCGACAAGCTCTACGCCACTGTCGGCCAGCACGTCGCGCTCGACAGCGAGCAGGTGTTCCAGCAAATCCTGCCCCAGCTCCAGCAGCTCCAGCAGGCCCTGCAGGCCAACGCCAAGCCCCCAGTGCTGCCGCCCGATGCCCAAGTGGTCAAGGACACCGCCATGGCCGAGACGCAGCGCAAGGCCGCCAAGGACCAGCAGGACGCCCGGATTGCCCAAGCCAAGATTCAAGATGGCCAGATGCGTGGCCAAGCCGAGATGCAGGCCGCCGCCCAGCGCGACCAGCAAGACGCACAACTACAATTGCAGATAGCGCAGATTAATAATCAGGCGCGCATTGAGATTGAGAACGCCAAGTTAACCCACCAGACCATACAGACTATGGTCCAACCACCGCAAGGAGCCCCAAATGGCAACGTCTGATACTGAACAAAAGTCGATTAACGTGCCCCAGCACAAGCGCATGGCCATGGGCGAGAAGCTCGACGGCCAGAGCATGCAGCCCAAGGGCGGCAGTAAGCCCGCTGGCGGCCTGAGCGCGCTGGCCAAGAAGAAAAAGTGATCTCCGAGTTAATCCACCAAATCCAAGTACGGCAGGCGGAGCTTCGCCTGTCCTTGGTACAAAACCCCGTGGGTGACCACACAACATATTCCCGCATCGTTGGGGAGTACCAAGGTCTGCAATGGATATTGGACTCCCTTAACGCAAAACTCGCTGAGAACGAATAAGGCCGCAAGGCCCTAAGCCGCGCTGAAATATGCGCACATCGAACCTGAAATATGGTTTTTGTCGATAGGAGTGAGTATGAGTCAAGAAAAAGTTCCCTACATCGTAGGGGCGCAACAGGCGTCTGACCCTGCCGAGCTGGCATGGGCATTTCCAGACGTACCGGCAGGTCAGGCCCCGTTAGGTGGCCGGGTCATTGTTCAGCTTCGCCGCATTAAGAAAAACGCGGGAAAGATCATCTTGGTGGAGGAGACCAAGGAGAACGAGAAGTGGAACAACATGATCGGACGTGTCGTCGCAATCGGCCCACTGGCATACCGCAACAGGGACACCATGGCAACATGGCCCGAAGGGTGCTGGGCGCAGGTCGGCGACTATGTCCGAGTACCGCGTTGGGGAGGGGATCGCTGGGAGCGGCCCGTGTTCAACGAGGAGAACGGCGACCTTAACCCGGTGCTGTTCATGACCATCAACGACCACGAAGTCATAGCGAAGGTCACCGACGACCCGCTGTCCTTCAAAGCCTACGTCTAAGGAGATACCATGGCAACAGAGAACAAGGAAGAAATTCTGCGCATCGAAGAGGGTACGGATGGCACCGCCACGGTGGAGCTGCCCGAGGGCATCCTGCCCCCGGATGAGGATAACTCGGCCCCTGCTGACGACGGCGGAGACGAAGACCACCCTGATGACAGCGAGGCGGTACGCGCAGCGCGCCGCGCGCGCCGCCGATCCAAGAAGGACCTGATCCGCAAGACCAACGTGGAGAAGGACGTGCGGCTGCAGGCCCTTCAACGCGAGAACGAGGAGATGCGCAACCGGCTTTCGCGCGTGGAACAGCGCACCCAAGGGGCCGATCTAGCCCGTTTGGACAAGGCCATCGAGGACCAGCAGGTGCGCTTGGAGTATGCGCGCATGAAACTGTCCGAAGCCACCGGTGCAGGGGATGGTGAGGGCGCCGTTAGCGCCCAAGAGCTGCTGTACGAGGCCCGCCAACAGCTCCAGCAGCTCAATCACTTTAAAAAACAGGCCGATCAGCCCCAACAACAGGCCGCGCCGAGTATTAATCCAAACGTCCAGCGTCAAGCAAGCATCTGGATTGAGCGAAATGGCTGGTATAAGCCCGATTTATCGGACACCGACAGCAAAATCGCCAAAGTAATCGACGAAGACCTTGTAAAAGAGGGCTGGAGCCCCGATTCCGACGATTATTGGGACGAATTGGACTCGCGTTTGCAAAAAAGATTACCTCACCGCTATAATGGCGCGTCAGATAAGCGTGATACAGATCGACGAACACCAAGGAATACCGTGGGAAGCTCAGGACGTGAAGCATCAGCCGCATACGGGGGCACAAACCGCACCTTTACTCTCTCCGCTGAACAAGTGCGAGCGATGAAGGACGCCGGTATGTGGGATAACCCCGAAAAGCGCGCCAAGATGGTTAAACGATATGCAGCCGAATCACGTAATAATCCCCGGAGTAACTAATCATGACTGAATCACGTCTCAAAAAATCTCTCAATGCTGGTGGCCGCAATGATCGCGCAAGCGAGGACGCAAGCCGCGCAGCACCTGAAGATAAGTTCGCTTCTACGCAAGAACGTCGCAAGATGTGGAACGAGGAGTGGACGCAATCAGCGTTGCCTAAACTACCCAGCCTAAGTGGGTGGCATCTTTGCTGGCTCTCAACAACCAACACTTACGACTCCATCGACAAAAGGATTCGCCAAGGGTACGTTCCAGTGAAAACTGAAGAGTTACCCGGGTATGAAGACCTGCGCGTGAAGACCGGTGAGCACGTTGGATATATCTCCTGCAACGAGATGTTGCTGTTCAAACTACCGATGGATGTCTACCAAGAGATCATGACGTATATGCACGACGAGAAACCCCGTGACGAGGCGGAGAAAATCCGCGTCCAAGTGGAGCAACTCCAAGGCGCAAGGGACAGCAACGGCAAGTCGCTGGTGGGCATTGAGGGCGACGGAATGGGCAATTTTGACAAGCAACCCAATCGAACGCCGGTATTTTCCGGCTAACTAAGGAGTTAATATGAGTTCTACCTCTGCTCCGTTTGGCTTGCGTCCTGCGTTCCACCCTTCTGGTCTGGATCGTGCAGTGGCGCTTGCTGGCGGTATCGCCTCCGGTTACGGAACCGGAATTCTGAAGGGCCAACCTGTGGCTCTTAACACGTCTGGAAACATTGTGGCCATTGCCGCTAGTGACCCCTATCAAGGTGCCTTCGCCGGTCATGAGTACACCGATGCAACTGGCCGTCGTCAAATTAGCAACCAATGGATTGCTAACACCACCTACATCGCTGGTTCTCAAGTGACCTACTACTACTCTGACCCGCTTATCGTTTACGAGATTCAGGCAAATGGTAGCTTGTTGCAAACGTCTATTGGCGATCAAGCCAACTTTACAAGCATTACCGCTGGTTCTACGACCACGGGCTTGTCGCAGTGCATGATCTCCACTACGTTGGCGGGAACTAGCGCCGTTGGTGACATGCGCATCATCGGTTTGAGTAACGGCGTTGATAACGCTTGGGGTGATGCGTACACCGTGGTGCAGGTTCAAGTGAGCCGCAGCCAGTACGTTGCTACCATTAACGCTATCTAAGGAGCAATAACATGGCAGCACCAATGAGAAGTACGGACTTCCGAAGCATCGTCGAACCAATTTTGAACGAGTGCTTCGATGGAGTCTATGACCAACGCGCCGACGAGTGGTCACGTGTTTTCCGCGAGGAAGACGGCATCCCCCGTAACTACCACGAAGAGCCCGTCCTGTACGGTTTCGGCGCGGCACCTCAACTGCCTGACGGCACACCGGTGACGTACCAACAAGGTGGTGTCCTGTTCCTGAAGCGCTACGTCTACAAGGTCTACGGTCTGGCTTTTGCCCTGACCAAGGTCCTCGTGGAAGACGGCGACCACATCCGTCTGGGTCAAGTGTACGCACGTCACTTGGCACAGTCTCTGGTGGAAACCAAGGAACTGCTGTCCGCCAACGTCTTGAACGTGGCCTTCAACAGCTCGTACCCCGGCGGCGACGGCGTGTCGTTGATCAACACCGCTCACCCCATCGTGAACGGCACGTTCAGCAACCAGTTGGCCACCGCCGCTGTGCTTTCGCAAACCTCCCTTGAGCAGATGCTTATCCAAGTACGCCAAGCTGTGGACAACAACGGCAAGAAAATCCGTCTGGTGCCCAAGCAGCTCGTCGTGGCTCCCGGTAACGTCTTCCAGTCGGAAGTGTTGCTGAAGTCGGTCCTGCGCGCAGGCAACGCCAACAACGACGTCAACCCCATCAAGTCCATCGGCTTGCTGGACGGCGGCGCTACTGTGCTGTCTCGTCTGACCAGTGCCAACGCATGGTGGGTCCAGACCGATGCTCCCGAGGGCCTGAAGCTCTTGATGCGTCGTCGTCTGGAGAAGACCATGGAAGGCGACTTCGAGACCGACTCGATGCGCTACAAGGCCACTGAGCGTTACGACGTCGGATTTACCGACCCACGCTGCCTTTATGGGACACCCGGTATCTAATACCGGCCAAGGTCTTGGCGGGGGGCCTTAATCCCCCGCCCCATTTTTAACATCGGTCAAACTTTTCAAGGAGCAGACCATGCCTCAATTCTCAGACGACCTTTTTCTAGGCCCGGCCCAAACCTACATGGGCACCGGACTGCGCTCCTACACCCTTACCGCTACTGGCGGCACCGGTGGCACGTCATCGTCAACCTTAACAATTACCGCTCTCAACTCCGGTAACCCAATTGTTTTGGGTATGTACGTTGACGGTTCAAGCGTAACCGACGGCACCTACATCACGGCCTTTGTTACCGGCAACGGTGGAACGGGTACTTACACGCTGAACCAAGCAATTAACATCGCCAATACCACCGCGTTGACCTTGCACGGTAATGTCGCATTTGACAACCCGTCCCCTATGGACTTGGGCATTGGGCCACTGGGACGTATCTACGTCTGGGACGTTGTTCCCCAAGCCGCAGTCACCAACAACATCGCCGCATCGCAAGCACCTGCTGCCGCTGGCGCTTTGACGTTGACCGCTGGCACTTCCGTGAAGTCTGTGGTTCGCACCGACGGCACGACCGTGCTGCAGTTGGACCTGCCCCGCGCAGTTAAAGTGAACAGTTCTACTACGGCCCGCGCGTTTACCGTGAGTGGTTACGACTACTACGGACAAGCAATGAGTGAAGTTATCACGGTGGTTACTGCCGCAACTGCTGTAACTGGTTTGAAGGCTTTCTACCAAATCAGTGGCGTGACTATTGCTGGCTCTGCAACTGCTGTTGTGGTTGGTACCAGTGACGTTTTGGGCCTTCCGGTCCGCGTGTTTAACGTGGCCTACGTTGCCAGCGTGAAGTCCAACAACACCTTGGCACAAGACGCGGGCACCTTTGTGGCTGCGGATACCGCCACGGCGACCACTACCACTGGCGACGTTCGCGGCACGTATGCACCTGCTACGGCTTCAAATGGCATCGTTCGCACGACGATGGGCATCTTGTTGCCAGCTATCGCGGTTGGACCTAACGCTACCCGCGTTGGCGCCCTCGGTGTCACCCAAGCATAAGGAGTAGATCATGGGCCAATTCAAACCAATGGTGAAGATGGAGACCACCGAGCCTTCGGTAATCTTGAAGCTGAAAAAGGGCGGTCACGTCGCAATGGACAAGGACGACAACGGCCACACCAACATGAAGGGTAAAAACTTCATGAAGGGAGGCAACGAAGAGTCTTGCGAAGACGGAGCTTCGCCCAAGAAGCCTTCGATGTCGGACCGCCGCAAGGCCATGTCCGGCTCTATGATGAAAAACGGCGGCAAGGTCGAGAAGAAGGCCATGGGCGGCATGATGGGCGCGCCAGCGATGGCCGCACCCATGGCTGCCCCTATGGGCGCTCCTATGGGTGCTCGTATGGACCCCCGCAAAGCGGCCATGATGAAGGCCTTGCTGGCCCGCAAGGCCGCTATGGGCGCGCCTGCGGCGCCTATGGTTGCCCCCGGTGGCATGCCCGCCATGAAGAAGGGCGGCAAGGCTGGCGACAAGTCGCAAGACAAGGCCATGATCATGAAAGCCTTTAAGCAGCACGATATGCAAGAGCATACGGGCGGCAAGGGCACCAAGCTCAAGCTGGCCACGGGCGGCCTGACCAACCCCATGAAAAAGGGCGGCAAGGTCTCGGGCGCGGCTATTGACACCGCGATGGACAAGACCACCGTTAAGGGTAACGAAGGCGCTTTTGTTAAAACCAAGATGGAGCGCAAGGCAACAAATCCCGGTTACGAGCGCTACGCTGCTGGCGGCACTGTGGAAGGCAACGAAAGCACCTTTGCCAATACCAAGATGGAGCGCAAGAAGACCAACCCCGGTTACGAGCGTTACGCAACTGGTGGCGTCGTAAACGGTATGGCTACTGGTGGCCTGACCAATCCGATGAAAAAAGGCGGGAAGGTTGACTTTGCAAACCGTCCTGCTAACACCAGCAAAGCCGATCCCGGCTACGAGCGCTACGCCACGGGTGGTCTGACCAATCCGATGAAAAAAGGCGGTGCCGCAAAAAAGCATTACGCCACGGGGGGCAGTGTTAGCACTGGCCATGCCGTGGCAATGCCAAAGCGCCCTGTTTCCCAGCCGGTAAGCAACAGCCGTCAATCGGGCACCTTCAAGAAGGGCGGAACGGTCGATATTGAGCTGATAGACGCATCCAAAGGCGCCTACGACAAGGCAATTGGGCCGGGGGAAGACGAGATGGAGATGGCAAAGGCTTTCCGCGACCCAGTGGGGAGCGTAAAGAAATTGCTAGGCATCGGCTCCAAACCAACGGAAAAACAGGTCATCCACACCGGTGGCTACAAAAAAGGCGGCAACGCCAAGTGCTGATAGGTAAGGGGCTTAAAATGCCCCTTACTTTTAATTGGAGAACATCATGGCTGACGCAGTAACGAGTCAAACTTTAATGGATGGCGAGCGCTTGGCCATCATGAAATTCACGAACATCAGTGACGGTACCGGCGAGACTGCGGTCACAAAAGTTACCGCATCCAGTTTAGCGGCCAGCGGCTCCGGAAAGGCCTGCTCTGGGGTAATCGTAAACAAAATAATGTCTGTTTGCCACGGCATGGAAGTGCGGATGTACTGGGACGCGAGCACGGACGTGCCTTTCTTTTTGTCCACTGTCAACACCAATTACGAAAACGACTTCTCCAAAATCGGGGGTATCCAGAACAACTCTGGTACCGGCAAGAACGGGAACATTGTGTTTAGCACGGCTGACGCCTCCTCAGGGGACACGTACACCGTGGTCCTTGAGATGATCAAGACCTACGCCTGATCATGCCAAGCAAATCCCCCGCCCAACACCGCCTGATGGAGGCCGCTGCTCATACCAAGGGCGGCTTTGGTGGCGTGCCGCAGAAGGTCGGCAAGGAGTTTGTCAAGGCCGACAGCATGAAAAAGGGTGGGGTGGTTAGCTCTCTGAAAAGAGACGGATTCTACGAGGCCGGGAAAAGTAAATCAGAACGCCTGAATATCATTAACGATGTAACAACTAAACCTCAAAGGCTGGAAATGGTTGATAAATTATTTTTAGCAAAGAAGATGAAAGCAGGCGGCTTGTACGCCAACATCCACGCCAAGCAAAAACGCATCGCCGAGGGTTCCGACGAGCGCATGCGCAAGCCGGGCAGCAAGGGCGCACCAACTGCCGAGGCCTTCCGTCAGTCTGCAAAGACCAAGAAGATGGCCGATGGCGGCATTGCCAGCCTCGGCGGCATGACCTCCAGCACCCCCAACACGCCCACGGTGGCCTCGCGCGACAACAGCCGAGAGCTGCAGCCCCCGCAAAAGCCGCTGGGTAACCCCCAGCAGATGGCCGATGGCGGCTCCAAGGGTGGGGATGGCGAGCAGTTTTATGGGTACAAGAAGGGCGGCCAAGTTACTACCCGCAAGGTATCAACTTGCGCTCCTTCCAAGAAATCTTCTAACTGGTAAACGCCATGGCAAAGAAGGACAAGACCCCCTCTTTGGCCGTAGGCCGGGGCGAAAAGCTGTCCGTTGCCAAGGGTGCGGGCCTTACTGCAAAAGGCCGCGCCAAGTACAATCGGGAGACGGGCTCGAACCTTAAAGCCCCCCAGCCCAAGGGCGGCGCCCGCAAGGATTCATTTTGCGCCCGCATGAGCGGCGTGGTGGAGCATTCCAAGGGTGACGCGCCCCGCGCGAAGGCATCATTAAAACGCTGGGATTGCCCCGGCTGGTAAGGAAACACTATGGCCTACTCGGGCACCGTTGGTCAGACCGTAATCTCAGTACAGACGCTCATCGACCATGGTGCCCGGCGCTGCGGTAAGCTGGCCGAAGAACTTACGGTTGAGCAGGTGCAGTCGGCCAAGGAGTCGCTGTTTTTCTTCCTTTCCAACTTGGCCAACCTTGGCATCAACTACTGGGCCATCAACAAGACCGTAATCGGCCTCAACGCCAACCAGTACATCTACAGCCTGCCGGTGGGCACCATAGACGCCCAGAACGTGCTGTACCGGCAGATGAACCGCCCTGTGGGCAATTACACCACCTCCGCAGGCGGGGTGGTGGCCAACGTCTACGACGGCGACACAGCCACCTACTGCCAGCAGACTTCCAGCAACGGCAACATCGCCGTGATCTACGGCACCAACGACCCCCAGTACATCGGCTCCATCGGCTTCCTGCCCTACGTGTCGGGCGGCGGCAGCGCTACGTGGAGCTACGTGCTGGAATACTCTACGGATGGGTCTACGTGGAGCGCTCTGGCCACGGGCACCAACGTGGCCGTGTCGGATATGCAGTGGGTGTGGACGGACATTGACCCCGGCCAGAACGTGAACTACTACCGCATGCGGGCCACCGGCAACACTACGCTGGCGCTGCGGGAGCTGTACTTTGGAAACAACTCGCGCGAGCTGCAGATGGCCCGCCTGAACCGCGACGACTACACCAACCTGCCCAACAAGAACTTCACGGCCAACCAGCCCTTCCAGTTCTGGTTTGACCGCACGATCCCCCAGCCCACGATGTACCTGTGGCCGGTGCCCTCGGACCCCTTTGTGCAGATGACGGTGTGGTACTCCCGCCAGATCATGGACGTGGGCGCCCTGAACGGCGAGCTGGAAGTTCCACAGCGCTGGTATGAGGCTGTGCTGATGAACCTGTCCCACCGGATGAGCCTTGAGCTCCCCGGCGTGCAGCTCGACCGTATTGGCTACCTTGAGAAGATGGCGGCCCAGTACTTGAACGACGCCGAGTCGGAAGAGCGCGACAAGTCGCCGATCTATCTCGCCCCTAACATTTCAGTTTACACACGATAATGCCCCGTTTCCTTGACACCGAAGGCAATGCTTCCCTAGCCATCGGCGTCTGTGACCGGTGCAAGATGAAGCGCGCGTTTTCCTCGATGGGCTCGGACCCTAACTTCCCGGGCCTGCGCGTGTGCGACCAAGGCTGCGCGGATCAGCTTGACCCGTACCGGCTCGCCGCGCGCCAGACAGAGCGGATAAACTTGCGTTTTCCGAGGCCCGATGTCAATATTGACGTGGTGCCGGATGGCATCACGACGGGCGGCACCAACGACTACGTCTTGTCGCCTGAGCAGAACACGCAGATTCCCACGAACAACGGCAACCTCGACACCCTCAGTCCATCACCGGGGCAATAATGGCAAACGTAACAATTACCCAACTCCCATCGGCTGGTGCTATTACAGGCACCGAGTCGGTCCCTATTGTCCAAAATGGCGTCACGGTGCAGACTACAACGGCGGCGATTTCAGCCTCCCCGTCGCAGCCTTACACCTACCTAACCGTTGTCCAAACACCTCAGTTGGCCAACAGCCGATATTTTGGCGCAACCAATGGCCTGACCATCACCGATGGCGGTGCGCAGGGCGTATTTAATGTCACGACTACGGGTGCCCTTTTGTCGTTGGTGAACTCCAGCACGGGGTTCCAAGTTAAGACTTCCGCAACAGCGATAACAAACAGGCAAATTGATGTAAATACCGCAAACCTTTCCATAACCAATGCAGACGGAATTTCAGGCAACCCAACGATTTCCGTTGCCACCAATCCAATTTTCTCTGGGATTGCAACTGCGGGGTCGTTCAGCGGGGCGGGAACAGGCCTTACAGGCACCGCAGCAGCGTTATCCATAGGCGGCAATGCCGCCACCGCTACCACCGCCGTAACCGTCCCTGTGCGCACCACGGTGCTTGCTGACGGGACCTCGGTCACCGTAAACGTGGACGCCACGGACTTGGCGGTGCAAACCAACACCCAAGCCGCTGGCACGTTAACCGTAAACGCACCCACGGGGACACCCATAAACGGCCAAAAATTCATCCTGCGCCTGCAATGCACCAACGCCCAGACATTCTCTTGGAACGCCATATTCGCCGGGTCTACGGACCTCATATTGCCAACAGCAACCACCGGGACTTCCAAGTACGACTACGTCGGGTTCATCTACAACTCAACGGCAGCCAAGTGGCAGTTGCTGGCTAAAGTATTTGGGTTCTAGCCATGGCAACTTATTATTGGGTTGGTGGAACTGGAACTTGGAGTGGAACAGGAAACACGCAGTTTGCTATAACTTCAGGCGGGGTTGCTACTGTTTTAAACCCTACCGCTGCTGACACAGTTAACTTTGATGCCAACTCAGGCACGGCGGCTACAGTTACGGTTACGTCTACTGCGGTATCTTTGAGCACCACAATTAACAAGGCAGACATTAATTTATCACTATCTGGAAATCCCACGTTATGCACAGCAGCAGGTACTTGTACGCTTACTGCGGGAACTATAACGCTTAACACTTTTACGCTGACTACAGGTTTGTTTTCCTCAAACAATACAAACGCACGAACAATAGCGTTTGGATCAGGAAATATTACCGTTAATGCTGTATCTGGAACTGTGTTTTCTGGCCCAACATCTACCAACACTGGGCTAACAATTACTGGAACGGCTCAAGTTAATGTAACGGGTAACGGCACAACTACAAGAACCGTTAACCCCGGAAATTCACTTGCCGTTAGCGCACCAATTTCATTTACCATTAGCAATGGAAGCGACACGATAAATAGCGCGGCTGGTAATACATTTAATAATCTTACGTTTACCAGTGGCTTTACAGGAACTTTTGGAAATGTTACTAGAAGTATTTTTGGTAATTTGACTTTAGACTCTGCCATTACTAGCTTTTCTTCCGGGGCATCTACACTTACCTTTAACGGTACTGGAAGCCGGACTATTACCACCGCAAATGAAACAATAGATTGCCCCGTCACGTTTGACGGCGTAGGCGGTTCTTGGCAACTTCAAGACAACATGACGGTTGGCGCAACCCGTACAACCACGCTAACCAACGGCGCGTTAAACCTGAACAACCTTACGTTGTCCACGGGTTTGTTTAGCTCAAGCAACAGCAATACTCGTACATTGGCTTTTGGTACGACGGGCAACATTACGTTGACAGGCGTTAACGCTACAATTTTTAATACAGGTACTGTAACGGGAATGACACTCTCGGGCACGCCTGTGGTCAACTGTACGGGAACTACTGGCACATCTGTTCAAACCAGAAACTTTACTGCTGGCGCTCACGGTGAATCTCAAGCCATTAGCGTTAACATAAATTCGGGAACAAGCGCAGTAGACATTTTTAGGTTGGCTACAACTAACGGATCATATAAAGATGTAACATTCTCCAGCACTTTTACTGGCACATTACAAATATCTAACAACATTTTTGTGTATGGTAATTTTGATGTTGGTGGGGTTACGGCATACACTTTTTTAGCAAGTACGGCAATTATTACTTTTGGTGCTGCATCTGGCACGCAAAATCTTAATTTTCGGTCTACTCAATTTGGCACAGCAACAATAGCCAACGGCGTTGTGTTTGGTGTTGCGGGGTCAACGGCTACTACTTATGTCCTAACAAACGGATTTACTGCATTATCAACGGCAACAATAACAACCACCCTTACCGCTGGTACGCTGAACCTGAACAACTTTACGCTGACTACGGGGCTGTTTTCCTCAAGCAACAGCAACACGCGCACATTGGCTTTTGGAACAGGCAAGATTGTATTGAATGCTACTTCTGGCAGTATTTTTACAACATCAACTGCAACAGGCTTGACTGTTACTGGAGCAAACCCATTAATTGAAGCAATCGTTGGCGGTGCAGGAACAAGAACCATTACTATGGGTGCGGCTGGTGAAATCAACGCAATTAGCGTTAATGTTACCGCAGGTTCAGACATTATTGGATTGGCAACCACAACCGGTGCGTATAATAACCTAAACTTTACAGGGTTTACTGGGGCTATAAATTATAACAACGCTATTGCTGTTTATGGAAATTTTAACGCTGGTAATGCTACTTCAATGACGGGCGCAGCAAGCCCACAATTTGCAAGTACATCAGGAACAAAAACTATTTTTTCAAATGCATTAACTTTCCCTTTGAATGTTGGTTTTGTTGGCGTTGGTGGCATATGGGCCATGCAAGATGCTTTGTCTATTACCGGCGTGTTAACAATGAGCAATGGCACCTTGCGGCTCAAGTCTGGTACAACCAGCACCGTGGGGTCGTTTGCCACCTCCGGCACGACCGTGAAGTACCTGCAAGCCACGACGCCCGGTTCACAGGCCACCATCAGCGACGCAAGCGGGACGGACACAGTGACGTACTTGCACATCACCGACAGCAACGCCACGGGCGGGGCGGTGTGGAACGCCACGTCAACAACCAACACAAACGGCGGTAATAATACGGGCTGGCTGTTTACCACGCTACCCACCTCTGGCTTTTTTGCATTCTTTTAAGGACAGACCATGGCTGCATCAGGTTTCACCCCCATCAAGCTGTATTACAGCGCCACTATGGGAAATGTGCCCGCGCCGGGGGATTTATCTCCCGGGGAGCTGGCCATCAACACAAACGACGGCAAGCTGTTCTACAAGGACTCCAGCAGCGTGGTGCAGGTCATCGGCTGGAAGACTACCCCGGCCACCGCAGGCGGCACGGGCCAGACCAGCTACGCCGTGGGCGACCTGCTGTACGCCTCCACCACCACGGCCTTGTCCAAGTTGGCTGATATAGCCACAGGCAACGCGCTTATTTCCGGCGGCACAAACACAGCCCCTAGCTACGGCAAGATTGGACTGACAACGCACGTCAATGGCACGCTGCCAACTGCTAATGGAGGAACAAATTCAACCTCCACGCCAACAGCAGGGGGAGCTGCTTACGGCACCGGTTCTGCGTATGCCACAACGGCTGCGGGCACGTCTGGGCAGGTGCTTTTAAGCGCTGCTGCTGCTGCCCCAACATGGGGGTCTGTTTCCGCTGGAGCAGGCGGCACGGGCCAGACCAGCTACGCAGTGGGCGACCTGCTGTACGCCGACACCACTACCTCTTTGGCAAAGTTGGCTGATATAGCCACAGGCAACGCGCTTATTTCCGGCGGCACAAACACAGCCCCTAGCTACGGCAAGATTGGACTGACAACGCACGTCAATGGCACGCTGCCCATCGCCAACGGCGGCACCAACACGACGACAACTCCTACTAACGGAGGAATAACTTACGGTACGGGTACAGCACTTGGCTATTCTGCTGTGGGCACGTCTGGCCAAGTTTTAATCAGTGCGGGTGCCGCAGCGCCAACATGGAGTAATGTTACCGGCACAGGCTCGGTTGTCAAAGCCTCAAGCCCCACAATTGATGCGGCGATACTGACCGGCGCTAATAGCGTTCAAGGACTGACTGTTGGCCTTGGTCCGGGTGCTGTTGCTACGAATACCGTTGTGGGGGTTCAAGCGGCATATACCAATGGAACTGGTGGCGAAAATACTATTGTGGGGTATCAGGCTGCTTTTTATAATTCATCGGGCATAGAAATAACGGCAGTTGGAATCAGAGCAGGGTTTTATACTACCGGCAGTTCCAACACTTTTGTTGGAGCATATTGTGGGCTAACCAATGGAACTGGCACAAATAATACATTTGTAGGGGACTTTTCTGGAAATTTAACAACCGGCAGTTCCAACACTTTTGTTGGGCAGGGTTCGGGGCTTGCAACATCTAGTGGGGCTCAAAACTCTTTCTTTGGGTATAACGCCGGGTATAGCGTTACCACGGGCAGCAACAACGTAATCCTTGGCTCCTACACCGGCCTTGCTGCCCCTATCTCCCAAACAGGCAGCAACTGGATTGTCTTGAGTGACGGCGCGGGTACCGTGCGCCAAGTTATTAATTCTAGCGGCAATACGGGTTTTGGTAATACTTCGCCCAATGCTAAAGTGGACATTACGGGAACGCTAAGGGCATCAGGCGTATCCACTTTGACAGGAGGCGCAGTTGTTCAAGGACTGACTGTTGGATTAGGCAGTGGAGCCGCAGCAAATAATACCGCAGTAGGTGTATCCGTTTTAGCATCTAACACTATAGGAGACAATAATACCGCAGTAGGTATTAACGCTGCTAACGGTAATATTACCGGAAATTATAACACCGCAATAGGGGCAGCAGCGCTGTATTCTGCTGCTGCTGTAACCGGAGCCGTTGCGCTTGGAAATGGCGCGCTTGGTACTAGTAGCGCTGGAGATTACAACACTGCCCTTGGGACTTCAGCGGGTTACGGTTCTTACGGGGGCAACAATACCTACGTCGGTTACCGTTCTGGGTACGGGATGACAAACGGCGCCAATAACGTAATTCTTGGTAGCTATGAAGGCGCAACAACACCTATTGGTAGCACTGGTACTGGTTGGATCGTACTTAGTAATGGCACGGGTGCTGTACAAGGTGCTATTGACTCCGCAGGGGTTACTACTTTTCCTAGAGGGCCGGTAGTAGTCTACGCCCCCGACCCAACAACAATAAGTGCCGTTGCCACATTGACCAACGCTGATATTCAAGCGCAAATAATTAATACTACTGGTACGACATACACGGTAACAATGCCAACGCAAACTACCCTTAACTCTTTAGTTTCTGTGTGGGTAGGTTCCTATAATACGGGTTATGACTTTTATGTAATTAACACCGCATCTGGCACTATCACAATGGCAGGCAATACTGGGGTAACAACACTTGGCGCCATGACAATTGCTACTGGGGTTTCTGCACGTTTCCGCATTCGCAGAACTTTATCTAGCGGGTATATTTTGTACCGTATTGCTTAGGAGTTATTATGACCACTTTTACTATTACCATCGCTGAGATACTTACGCTGCCGCAAGTTAATGATAAAACTGATGCTGTCGTAAAGGTGACGTACCTTGTCACTGGCGTAGAGGGTGAAAACACCGCCAGCATCTCGTTTAGCAAGCAGTTTATTATTCAGCAGGGTGCACCGTTCACTCCTTACGATCAACTGACCCCAGACCAAGTAATTGGCTGGGTTGACCCGCAGACCGTGTTAAACATGCAGGCGTGCGTGCAGGGCCAGATCGACAGCATAGTGACCCCGCCGGTTGCCCCCGCACCCAAAGCCTTCCCTTGGTCCACGTAAAATGATCGATCCCTTCACCGCTTTTGCGGCGGCGCAAGCCGCCATAAAGGGTATCCAAGCCGCGATCAAGATGGGCAAGGACATCCAGAGCATGAGCGGCGATCTGATGGCGTTTTTTGAGCATAAAGACGTCGTGGCCAAGGCGGCGTCCCAGCCCAAGAAGACGTTCGGGAAGTCTGACACGGCGCAGGCGTTTGAGTCGGTCATGCACGCCAAGATGCTGCAAGACGCCGAGAATGAGCTCAAGCAGCACCTGATCTGGTCGGGCCAAGCTGATGTCTGGCAAGCAATAATGGTAGAGCGCAACAACATCGTAGCCAAACGCAAGAGCGAAGAAATTGCGGCGGAGAAGGCCAAGGCAAAGCGCAAGCAAGAGATTGAGGAAGCCATCACGATTGTGCTGCTAGCCATTGCTGGCGCTGGTCTGGTGACACTTGTCGCATGGGGCACCATGCAGTACGTTGATTTTATGGGGAGACACTAAATGCTACTTGACTCAATCCTTGGCATCGGCAACAAGCTGATCGACAAACTAATTCCTGACCCGGAAGCCAAAGCCAAAGCGCAGCTTGAGCTGGCTACGCTTGCCCAGAACGGTGAACTCGCCAAGATGGCGAACGACACCAAGCTGTTCGAGGTGGAACAGGAAAACATTACTGGTCGCTGGCAGGCTGACATGGGGTCAGACTCTTGGCTATCCAAAAACATCCGCCCAATGGCCCTTATAGCTATCTTCGTGGGTTTCTTTACGTTCACGATGATGTCGGCTTTTGGGTATAACGCCCAAGAAACCTACGTCCAGCTTCTCGGCCAGTGGGGCCAGATAATCTTCTTGGCGTATTTTGGTGGCCGCACCGTTGAAAAACTGGCTGATATGCGGAGCAAGAAATGAACAAAGAACGGCTATCAAGCTGGGTGACCCTCATCGCATCTGTTACCTTGGCGGCTACGGTTATGGCGATGGTGTCGGTTTTTGTTCTTGGGTTTTTTGACGAGAAGGTTGACAACAACAAGCTGTTTGAAATCGTAGGCCCAGCCTTCCAGACAATCATTGGCGGCTTTATTGGGCTAATCACTGGCATCAAGATTGGAAGCAATAGTGACACAACTAACTGAACATTTTTCCCTTGCGGAACTTACCGCAACCGACCACCGGACACTAGATAACACCCCCAATGAATCAGAAATTGCAAACCTTAAACGCCTCGCAGCGTTTCTTGAAGACGTCAAAACGGTACTTGGAGGAAAGCCCATCATGGTCAACTCCGCGTTCAGGTCTAAACCCGTCAATGATGCTGTGGGCAGCTCTGACCGGTCTCAGCACCGCCTCGGCTGCGCTGCTGATATTCGTGTACCCGCTATGACCCCCGATCAGGTGGTGCGGGCCATCATTGCTGCGGGTTTACCCTACGACCAGATAATCAGGGAATTTGACCGGTGGACGCACATCAGCGTCCCCAACCATTCCAACCACCCGCCTCGGCGTCAGGCTCTTATAATTGACAAAACCGGCACCCGCCCGTTCGTTTAAAGGGACACCATGGACGCGCAGATGTTATTTAATATCGGTTTGGGCCTCATAGGCTTCTTTGGCGGGTGGGTCATCAACAGCATCACCCGCGCGGTGGAGCGCCTTGATACCGATGTCCGAGGTCTACAGCGGGACTATGTCACCAAGCAAGACTACCACCGCGACATCGACGAGATCAAGGCAATCTGCAAACAGATTTTTGACAAACTTGACGCCAAGGCTGACAAATGACTACACCCGCCGCCGTCCTTACTTACGACAACCTTACCTCCACGGTACTCCAGTATCTGGAGCGTACTGACGCTGCGGTGGTTAATTTCATTCCCATGGCCATCATGCTGGCCGAGTTTGAGATCGCGGAGAACATCAAGACCCTTGGGCAGATGCTCGTGGCCGACGGCAACATGAACATCAATAACCCGGTGATAGCCAAGCCCGCGCGCTGGCGCAAGACAGTGTCAATGACCCTGACCACCACGGCTGGCCAGAAGCAGCCCATCCTCCTACGCAAGCTGGAGTACCTGAACAACTACGCCCCCGACGTCACCGCCACCGGCACGCCGCTCTACTACGCCGACTACGACGCCGACCACTGGTTCGTGGCGCCCACGCCCAGCAGCAACTTTGCGTTCGAGACGCTCTGCTACACCCGGTTGCAGCCGCTGGCATCCGACAACCAGACCAACTGGCTTACCCAGAACGCGCCCAACGCCATGCTGTACGGCACGCTGAAGCAGACCGCGCCGTTCTTGAAGGACGACGCCCGCCTACAGGTCTGGAGCGGCCTGTTTGACGCCGCCATGGCCGCGTTGAAGGCCGAGGACCAGCTCCGTATTGGCGACCGCCAAGCCATCGCACAGGACTCCTAATCATGACCGCTTACACCAACCCGTTTTCTGGCCAGACCATTAACCCGTCATCGGTCAGCTATGAGTCGCTGTCGATCAGCGTTACCACCGAGCTGCAGTGGCCGGTAAACGGCAACACCAACACGCCGGTGAGCAGCATCATCGACGTGACCGCTACCACGACCGGGCTGCTGCTCAAGATGCCCCCTGCGCAACAGGTATCGACCGGGCAGTCCACGCTGATCCGCAACGTCGGGTCCAACACCTTCACAGTCACCAACAACTCCGGTGGCACCATCATCGCCATAGCGTCGGGCATCTCGCAATACATCTTCCTGACGGACAACACCACTACCAATGGCGTATGGGCCTCGGTGGTGCTTGGCGCGGGCACTTCGTCCGCCAATGCCTCCGCGCTGGCAGGATACGGCCTCTTGGCCTCGGGATTGACGCTCAATCAGGTGTACCCCGTCATCGCGTACAGCTCAAACTACACCTTGACATCCGCGAACAGCGCCGACCTGAGCGTGTGGACGGGTGGCGCGGGCACGCTGACATTACCCTCCGCAGTCACGGTGGGAACCGGCTGGTTCATAACCCTTAAAAACAACGGCACGGGTGTGCTTACGATCACTCCGTCGGGGTCTGAAACCATTGACGGGAATGCCAGCCAGCAGCTCCAGCTCACAGAATCCATAAGCCTTGTGTCCAACGGCGCCAACTGGAACAGCTTTGGCATTGGTCGGTCCAACACCTTTGCCTACACGTTGTTTACCTACAACATTGCACCGGCCACTACCGCGCTAACGCTCAGTTCCACGCAAGCCGCAAACACCCTGCAGGTGTATACCGGCACGGTATCAACCACATTTACGTTGACAGTTCCTCCTACCGTCCAGCTTTACACCATCACCAACAACGCGTCGGGCAGCATCACGGTGCAGACGACTTCTGGGCCAACGGTGACGATACCCGCAGGCACGTCCTTGGTGGTTACCTGCACGGGCACCGGGGTGTATAACGCCGCCTCTGGATCATCCAGCACCATCACCGCTTTGACGGTAGGAAATGGTTCTTTGTCAGTTCCCTCGATTAAGTTTACGGGGGACGCCAATACCGGTATTTACTTGGCGTCTACGGGCCAGTTAGGGTTTGTGGTTGCCAATCTTTTGGCGGGGTATTTCAGTTCAACCGGGCTTACTGTGACCAACGGCATCAGCGGGGGCACGTTCTAATGACCCAAAAAGTCATATCCATGGAAATCCCTCCGGGGATACAGCGGGACGGAACGCAATTCGACGCTCCCTGTTATACCGACGGCAAGTGGGTGCGTTTTCAGCGCAGTCGGCCTCGTAAGATCGGTGGATATGACGCGGTGTTTTTGAATGCCTCGGGCATCTCCCGTGGCATGGCCATGAGCACCGTTAACGGCTACAACTACGTGGTGTCGGGCTACAGTGGCGGCTTGGAGCAGTGGATAACCAGCCCAACAGGCGGCGTGGGCTCGGGGCCGTACAAGTACACCCTGAACAACTTCACGTCAAACGTCGACAATCTGTGGCAGTTTGACATCGCCTACGACTCCACGGGCAACAACACCAACAACATAGTCGCGCACCCCGGGCAGAACCTGTCCTACATGACGTCTTCCACGGCCACTCCGGTGCTGTATGGGACGTTTCCGGGAAACTCAGGCTCTCTGTCCCTGTCCAAAGTCGGCGTGTTTACCGCCAGCGCCAACACCACGAACGGCAGCGCTGCGGTGGTGCTGACGGCGGCCAATGTCCGCGTGGGCGCGGGGCAGGCGGTGACGGGCACCGGCATCCCCGCCTCTACCACGGTGTCGTCGGTGCTGGGCAACACGGTCACCTTGTCCAACGCGGCTACGGCGACCACGACGGCGTCGCTGTCAGGCGTGAACCTTACCGGCACGGCTGGGCAGTTCTCCTGCACGGCCACTACGGGGCTGGCCAACGGTCAAACGATCAACATCAGTGGGACCACCACGCCCACGGCGCTCAGTGGCGTGTACGCCACCAACTCTTCGGGCCGCTTTAACTACAGCGGGGCCGCGCTTTCGGTGGGTACCCCGGTCACGATAAGCGGTGCCGCGACCAACACCGCCCTGAGCGGCACCTACGCCATCAGCACCGCCGGGGGCTTTTCCTGCGCGGCGTCGGCCACTCCGCTCAGTGTGGGGCAGCAGGTAATAGTCAGCGGGACCGCTACCGATACCGTGCTCGGCACCGTCTACGGCACGGATACCACCGCCAACTTTACGTGTACTAGCACCACGCCTTTGGCCATAGGCCAGATAGTCACGGTGAGCGGCACGCCTACGTCGACTAGCCTGACCAACGTCTACACCACGGGGTTGGCCGGAACTTTCTCTTGCACAAGTATCAATACCCTTGCGGTAGGCCAGACAGTATCGGTGACCGGGTCGGGCACGGCCACCACGTTGAGTAACGTGTACTCTACCGGTGCAGCGGGAACTTTGGTGTGCAGCAACTCAAGCACCGTCTTGCAGGTTGGCCAGACCGTCACGACCACGGGCACCACCAGCACCACGGCGCTATCCAGCGTGGTCATCACCGGCACGGCTGGCACCTTCCAGTGCGCGGCCTCGCCGGTTACCTTGTACGTGGGCCAGCCTGTTGTCATCAGCGGTGTTTTTGGTGGTACGGGCAGCATTACAGGGTACACCGACCCCAAGACGTACTACATCATCACGACCAACGGGAGCACCACGTTCACGCTGTCGGCCAGCTTGGGCGGCGCGGCGGTAACTACCGTGGCGGGAACCCCGACGGGTGTGACGTACACCCTGAGCGCGGCCACGGGCTACAGCGCCGCGACGTACTACATCATCGCCACCAACGGGGTGAACACCCTGACGCTGTCGGCCACTTCCGGAGGCGCGGCGGTGACGAGCACGGTAGGCGCGACCACGGGCCTGACTTTTGCGGCAAACGCCTTGACCATATCCGGTTCCACGCCCTACTACATCATCGCCACCAACGGGTCCTCCACGTTCACGCTGTCCGCCACGTCGGGCGGCGCTGCGGTGACGACCACCATTGGCGCGGGCACTGGGTTTACGTTTAGCGCGAATGCGCTGTCCATAGCGGGGTACTCCAGCGGCACAAACTATTTTGTGATCGCCACCAACGGCGCGTCCACGTTCCAGCTATCGACTACCTCTGGCGGGGCTGCGGTGACAACGACCGCCGGGCCGAGCACCGGCCTGACCTTCACGGCCAAGGCATCCAACGTCGCTGCGGCCACGTACTACATCATCGCCACCAACGGCGGCACCACGTTCACGTTGTCCACCACGCCTACAGGCAGTGGGGTCACGGTGACCATTGGGCCTACCACGGGGCTTTCCGTGACCGCCCAAGCCACGGTCATTACCGGCTACACCAGCCCCAAGGTGTACTACGTAATAGCCACGGACGGCGCGTCGTACTTCCAGCTATCCGCCACCAGCGGGGGCGGGGCCATCACCAACACGGTCGGGCCGGTGACGGGGCTGTCGTTCTTGCTGAACACGCCCTCCGCGTTGAGCGGGGTCGCGATAACGGGCACGGCGGGCCAGTTCTCCTGCAGCGCATCGCCCGCGCTACTCCAGAACGGACAGCCCGTGGTGATCAGCGGCGCCTTTGGCGGCACTGGCTCCATAACGGGCTACCTGAACCCCACCACGTACTACATCACCACCACCGACGGCTCAACGACGTTTACGCTGTCCGCCACGCTGGGAGGCCCGGCCATCACCACCACGGCGGGGACGCCCACGGGCCTGTCCTACACCCTGTCTGGCGCGGTGATAACGGGGTTCCCGGGAACCCCAAGCTATTACATCATCGCCACCAACGGCACGACCACGTTCCAGATTTCGGCCACCTCGGGTGGCACGGCGCTGGTGACGGCCATCGGCACCACGACCAACCTGACCTTCACCGTGTCTAACCCGGTCACGCTGACCTTTGACAACAACATCTCGGTGTCCGGAGGGTGTGTGGTGCTCCACCCGTACCTGTTTGTGTATGGCGACAACGGCCTGATCCAGAACTCCAGCGCGGGGGACTTTGCCAACTGGGTGTCCGCAGACGCCAACTCAAACAACGTGGCCACCGGCAAGATCGTCAAGGGCCTACCCATCCGGGGCGGCTCCACGTCGCCGTCTGGGCTGTTCTGGGCCGTTGACGCCCTCGTGCGCGTGTCTTTCCAGCCATCCTCTGCGGGCGGCCAGAACTTCTACTGGACCTACGACCTAGTGAGCAGCCAGACCTCTATCATGTCGTCAAGCTGCGTGATCGAGTACGACGGCATCTTCTACTGGATCGGCGTGGACCGCTTCCTGTCGTACAACGGCGTGGTGCAAGAGATACCAAACGATCTGAACCAGAACTACTTCTTTGACAACGTCAACATTGCCCAGCGCCAGAAGGTGTGGGTCAGCAAGGTGAGCCGGTACGGCGAGATATGGTGGTTCTACCCCAAAGGCAACGCCACCGAGTGCACCGATGCCATCATCTACAACGTGCGCAATAAGTCGTGGTACGACGCCGGTGAAGCGCTGGGTGCGCGCCGCTCTGCGGGCGTGTTCTCGGAGGTGTTCCCTAAGCCCTTCTGGGCGGGCAACGAGTCGATTGGCATTACCTTTACCGCAGTAAACGCCACGGTAAACAACACCACCACGCTGACGCTTGCCGCAGCGGATAGCCGAATCATCATTGGGATGTCCATCTCCGGCACTTACATACCGGCAAGCACAACCGTGACCAATGTGGTGGGTACTACCGTAACGATGTCCAACAGCGCCACCAGTAGCGGGACAATCACGGTCACGTTCACGGGCAACAACTACTTGCTATGGCAGCACGAGACGGGCTACGACTCCATCTACCTGACCAACGTCACCGCGATCCAGAGCTATTTTGAGACCAACAGCATCGGCACCTTGGGCGGGCTGGTAGGCACCCAGCAGCAGCCCGGGGACAACCTGTGGACCCGGTTGGAGCGCGTGGAGCCCGACTTCGTGCAGACGGGCACCATGACGGTGACCATCACCGGGCAGGGCTATGCCGACGACACCGTGGTGGACTCCGACCCTTACCCGTTTGACCCGACCACGCTTAAAATCGACATGCGCGAGCAGCGCCGCGAGATGCGGCTGCGGTTTGAGTCCAACATGGCGGGCGGCACCTATCAGACAGGCCGCGTGCTTTTGTCCGTAACCACTGGCGACAGCCGGAGCACAGGGAACCCATGATCGCACAGGTCTACGATCCTCGGAACATGGCGTGGGACGCATGGTGCGCGCTCATGGCCGAGCTGTTTGCTGCCAACCAACTGGGCACCGTTGCGGAAGACCAGTGGACAACTTGGGCGGATGGCTTGTCGGGTATTGGCCGGTTTCCGGGCGTACCGGACAGCCGAGGTTTTGCCACGTGGCAAGACTGGGCCTTCGCGCTCAACAACGCTTTAAGGAGATAGATATGCCCGGTCCAAATCCGTACTTTCGAGAGATTACTGCAAATACACCCGGAGCAGTGTATGTTCCTAGGACTGGTGGGGGGATGGGCGGCTCTGGGGGGTATTATTACGTAGACCCAAAAGTAGAAGCACAGATCAATGATGCCGCGCTGCTGGCCCAAGGTCCTCCCGGCCCCGGATACGTGTTTCAACCAACAATGTTTGCAGGTCCGAGAGGTCAAGCGGGGTCAGCCGGAGGTGAGAAACTATTTACAGGGCAATGGGTAATCCCTAACAAAGGTGGTGGTGGCTGGCTAGACAGTTTTCTGGGCAACCCCCTTGGGACAATCGCCAACACCGTTACAGATTTTGTCAAGGACCCTGCCAAATCAACTACTCAATTTTTTGAAAACCCCGGGGTAAAAGAGGCGGCTGTATTAGCTGCGCTATATGCTGGCTTGCCGGGATTAGAAGCGGGCGCTGCTGGAACGGCGGGTGCTGGCGCTGCGGGTGCTGGCGCCGCCGGTGCTGGGGCGGGTGCTGCAGCACTTACGCCTGCCGCGCTTGAGTCGTTGATTGGTACTGCCGGGTATGGAGCAAGCGCAGCCGCAGGCGCCGGTTCAGGTGCTGGCGCGTACTTATCGGGTCTTGGGGCTGGAGCGCTTGTTGATGCTGGCACTGGAGCCCTTGTTGATGCTGGCACTGGGGCGCTTGTTGATGCTGGCACTGGGGCGCTTGTTGATGCTGGCACTGGGGCGCTTGTTGACGCCGGTGCTGGTGCTGACGCCCTTACTGGTCTTGATGCTCTTGCTGGGAGTGGCGGAGAGGCGCTGGGGACTGGTGCTGTTAATTCGGGTTTAACAGGGGTAGCTGCTCCAACCGGCTTTGACACGGCTGCTGCCGACTTGTTGGGCACCGGTGGTGCGGGAGGACTTTCCAGTGTTGCCGCTGATCTTACGGGAGTAGCTGCTCCAACCGGCTTTGACACGGCTGCTGCCGACTTGTTGGGCACCGGTGGTGCGGGAGGACTTTCCAGTGTTGCCGCTGATCTTACGGGAGTAGCTGCTCCAACCGGCTTTGATACGGCTGCTGCCGACTTGTTGGGTGGTACTGATGCTATTGTTGGCACAGGGGTAGCTGCTCCAACCGGTTTTGACACGGCTGCTACTGACTTGTTGGGTAATACAAGTGTCAACGAGATGGTAGCCTCTGGCATGTCCCCGGGGTCGGCTGGCGCGCAGGGTGCTGTGGACGGCCTTTTAACCGGGACAGATTTAGCTGCGGCTACAGGCGTTCTTCCTGCGGCAACATCCATCAACGAGATGGTAGCCTCCGGCATGTCCCCGGGGTCTGCTGGCGCACAAGGCGCTGTGGATGGCGTCTTAACTGGGGATGCCTTAGCTACAGCGGCTGGCGTTCTTCCTGCTACCAGTGGCCTATCCGCGCTAGATGTGCTAGATGCCGTTCAGAAGGCCAAGAGCTTGTTTGATAAAGGCGCGGGCTTGTTTGGTAAAAAGACTTCTGGCGATGGAACCGATTCTTCTGGCTCCGGAATAGATTCGCCCTTGGGCCGGGTTGGCCAAATGGGTTCGGGCGCGTTGCTGCAACGCCCCATCCAGCAGCTATACAACAGCACCTCTCCAAACTTCTCCGGCGGGGGTTCTGTCACCGACCTTACGCAAGCCTTACTGGCGGCTAATTCTTCATCAGGTAACGATACCCCGGCTGCGGGGACAACCTCGAAGGTGGGGGACGTGGGGAAAGGTGGCCCATTGCAGCGCGCTGTGCAGCAGATGGACCGTGATTACCTGAAAGAATTCGCAAAAGGCGGCCACAATGTAATCCCCGAGCTCGTGTCGCTGCTCCGGTCGCGGGCCACGCCACAGGACCGCTCCCACCCTCAGTACGACGGCACGCCGCTGCTGCGCACGGGCGGGCTTACGGGCCTTGGTGGAAAGTACGTTGAGGGCAAGGGCGACGGCACCAGCGACGACATCGCGGCCATGCTGGCCAACGGCGAGTACGTCTTCAGCGCCGATGTGGTATCGGCCTTGGGCAACGGCTCCAACAAAGCTGGGGCCCAAGAGCTTGACAGGATGGTGCACGCCATCCGGTCACGCGCCCGCTCGGCACCTCCTGACAAGTTGCCCCCAGATGCCAAGTCCCCGCTAGAATACCTGAAGTCCTCAAAGGGGAAAAAGTATGCCTGATATTACCCAGTCGTCAAACGTAGCCACGACCAGCCCCACGGGTGATCTAGGGAATGCCTACCTAACGAACACCACGCAGGCGCTGAACGCCAACACCGCCGCGTCGAGCAACATAGTAGACCCGACGACGGGCCAGCTTACCGCCGCCGCCAAGACGGCGTATGACCCCAACGCGCTGCAGACCCAAGCCTTTACCAACGCGGCGGGCAACGTGGGGAACTACATCCCCGGCCTATCAGCGGCAAACACCACCGTAAATAACGCGGGAAAGACTGACATCGTCGGTGCGGCCAACCCATACCTCACGGCGGGGACAAGCAGCTCCGCCGATCTGGTGGGCGGGTACATGAACCCGTACATCCAGAACGTGGTGGACCAGATTAGGCTCGCCAACCAAAACAACATCCAGCAGAACTTGGCCCCCGGCCTTACTGCGGGCGCGGTGGGCGGCGGCCAGTTTGGATCGCAACGCGGAGCCAATGCCCTGTCCTTGGGCATATCCAACGCCAACATCGGCGCGCTCGGGGAACAGAGCAAGGCGCTGCAGTCGGGCTACGCTCAGGCACTGGCGGCGGCTCAAGCCCAGCGCGCAGCCCAAATACAGGCCGCCGACCTAGCCACTAGAGCCACTACCGCGCAGGGTAAGCTGGGCCTTGATACTGGTACGGCTCAGGCCGCGCTGGCCAAACAGTTGCAGGCGCAAGGGCTGGCGGACACCGATGCGCTGCTGAAGACCGGGACTGCCCAGCAAACCATTGCCACAAACCGGTTGAACGCCCCGCTGGACATACTGGGCAAGACCCTCGGGAACACCTCGGGCGTGGTGCTGCCCACCTCAAGCACCAGCGTTATAAATATGTCGCCGCTGTCTCAGATCAGTGGTCTTGCCGCACTTGGTGCCGGTGCGTTTACTAAAGACGCCGCTACCGGAAAGTCTCCGTTGGACAGTTTCTTGGACGCGTATAAAACGTATATGGGACCATAAGGAATAAATCATGGCAGACATCACTGACATTGAAAAAACAGCGCCCCCGCTGTTTAACATCAAAAGCCCGTTGGATTATTCAAAATTTAATCCTGTTGCGGGGACGTACCCTAATGTTGAAAAACAACAATCCGATATTTTGGCGGCTAATGACCTGCTCGCAAAGAGATTAGAAGAACGCTACGCGCAGCCCAACTGGTTCAAGGTTGCTGCTGGTTTCCTAAAGCCCCAACTGGGCGGTTTTGGTGCATCTTTGGGCACCGCAGCCCAAGCACTGGGGGAGAACACCGAAGCCCAACGCGCAATTGCACCATCAATAGCGCGCATGCGCGCTGAAACTGCCCAAGGCCGACTGGGGCTGGAGACCAACAAGTCGCAATACCAAGCCCTGCAAGACTACAACAAAGCGGGCAAAAACGACACGGTTGAGTTGCAACGTATTCTGGCAATGAGCCCGGAGTCGGATGTTGGGTCCGCTGTAAAAACAAAAATGGAATTAGATCGCGCCAGTCGTGAAGGACTTGGGTTTGGGTTAGATGTGCAAAAAGCACTTTTGGATAACCCGGCACTGTCACTGGATACCCTTAAAAACCCTTCTATGGAATTTGGCCGTACAGCGGATGAAGCTGCTGCAAATCTAAAAGCAATGAATGCCCTAGTTCCGCAAGGGTACACCCGTGAAGGGTGGGAAAACCTTGGATATGGCGATAAAACCCGGGCCCTTGCCGAGGCGCAAAGCAAACGATCTGATACGGTTATGGAAGAAGGGCAAAAATCGTCTCAAAAAGCCGATGACGCAAATAACTTTTTAGATTTAGCGGCGCCCACAAGGACGCTCGCTGCCGACCCAGAGCTGGCCCCGTTATTTTCTCTTGGAAAAAACGGGGACTTGTTCGCGCAAGCCCGCGCCTTTTTAAACACAACGGGTGGTAATACCAATGCGGCGATGGAAGGGCTATATGCCGCTGCAATGGAAAAACTAAAGAATGCCAGCCCAGAAGCCCGAGCAAAAGCCGATAAGCTAATTAAAAACATATTTGCGATGGAAGTGCAAATGCGCGGAAGCCTGCGTAATCCCACCGACGTAGCAACAGCTCTAAGCGCGCAGAGATCACCAAGTTTGGAAAACTCTCAAGCGGGCTTCCTTGGCATATTGGACCAACTGGGCCTTAGCGCGTACCGGGATATTGAGGAGCACAGCCTGCGCAAACGGCTGAAAGTGCCAAACAACGAACTGGTGGACACCGCTGTACTACGAAAATTCCGCAATGACTCGCGCAAGATGGCTTCCGATATGGCGGCAAAATCGGCGCTTGATGCCACGCCGTCCTTTTACTACTCTACAGAGCCCCCTGCGCCTACTGCCGATGCAGCGCCCAAGCCCGCATCAGGAAAGGCGCCAGCGATTCCTACCACCGCCGCTACTCCCGCCGCTACTTCCGCCGCTCCCGCTGCTACTGGTACGACCTTAGCGGCCATTCAGGCGGAAATAGCTCGGCGTGCCGCTGCAGCTAAAGGGAAACAATAATGGCATTGGACTACAGCAAACTGGACGATGAGCAGCTAGCCAACGCGGCCAAGGTAGCTGCAGCCGCTCAAAAGTACGGCATCAACCCTGATTTCGTTATGCCCATGGTGATGGCAGAAAGCGGTTTTCGCCACATAAAGAATCCAAATTCAAACGCGTTTGGAATAATGCAGTTGATGCCTGCAACAGCCAAAGGGCTGAAGGTTGATTCCGCCGATATAGATGAAAATATTGAAGGTGGGATGCGGCTGCTAAAGGAGCTATCCAGTAATCCTAGAATTGGCAACGACCCCTACAAGATTTTGGCGGGGTACAACGCAAGCCCCACCACTTTGTTTTTGTCCTCGGGTGACCTAAAAGACTTGCCCGAGGAAACCGTAAACCACATGGCCAAGGTAGCCTCGTTTTATGGTGGGGAACTTCCCTCAAACCCCATTACAGAACCCGTTGGAGAAGAGCCTCCTGAAGCACCAGCGCTGCCCGGTAAGCAAACCGGAAAGCCGGTTGTTGACCAAAAAGTTGAACCCACGCCGCTAAACCCGTTACTGGGCGCGGCAATGGGCGCAAAAGCGGGTGCGGCTACGGGTACCGCTGCAGCGCTGCTCGATGCTAAATTTAACGCTGCCTCGGGGTTGAGGGAGGCCTTTGACTCCCTTCGCGGTAGAGTCCCGCCAGCGGCAACCGTACCTGAAGTTGTGCCTGCCGTGGTGTCTGAACCCGTAGCAGCACCTGTGCGCCCGGGGGCCGCCCCCGCTGCTGCCGCTGTTAGCCCAAAATACGGCGGTGAGAACTGGACCAAGGCTCTGACCGGCGTTGACATCCCTGATGCTCAGATGGGCAAAGAAGACTTGGATGCCGCCAAGCTCATGAAGAAAACCGTAGGAAGAAACGGCTCCCCCGGTTTTACTGGTGGAACAATTACCAAGGGCGGCGTGATTATCAGTCCCCAAGACGCCGCCGCATTGGCGGCTAAGACAGGCCAACTGAGTCAAGCCGAACAGCTTGCTGAAAATGCAAAACTGGTGCGGCAAGCCCAAGCTCGCATAGCGCTGCAAAGACTTGAGCAATCAAAAGCGGCGGAAGCGGCCATGCTCGCCCGAGTCCCCGCCGCAGCCACACCCGCTGCTGAAAGCACATCCCCCTTATGGCAATACGCCAAACGGCTTGCAGGCTTTCCGCTAAAGGGTGCCTTGGCTGGTGCTGGAACAGGGTTTAGCGCTATCGATGTGTACAACCGGTTAAAGCAAGGGGATAACACCGGCGCGTTGCTTTCAGGTTTAGGAGGCGCCGCCGGTTTGGCTGGAACTTTTATTGGTTCCGCAGGGGCTTTGCCCGCTGCAGCCGTTGCGCTACCCCTATACAACATGGCCCGTGACCGTGTCGAGTATCTAAAAACGCATCCGGAAGAGCAGCAGACTATTCCGGATCAGGTTGATGCTATGGGAAATGTTTACTAAACCGCGTCGATAGGTAGAGCAGCAAAAGCAAAATCTTGAATGGCACAAGGATGGCCAGCAAGATAGCCATTACATCCCGCCCCGCTTCTCGGTGAGCGCAGCCGCCACCAAGGGGTTGATCGACTCCACGAACTCGATGCACAGCTTGCGCTCCTTGCGGGCGTAGATCAGCGCCACCTTCTCCTCGACCTTGCGCCCGAACTCAAGGATGTCGAGGTTGTTGGTGTACAGGCCCTTGGGGTCTACGGGCGCGAAGGGTGACTGGCACTTGCAGTCCATGAGGGCCATCTTGAGATCGTGTTCGGTAAGCATGGTGTTTCCTATCGGTGTAACTTAGGGTTTGATTATAATGCAGGCATGAACCTGCAAGAATACTTTAGCTCGGATGTGCGGGGTGCCAAGGGCGAGATGGCCGAGTACCTCAAGATCACCCCCACGTGGATGGCCCTGCTCATTGCCGGGACCCGTCAGCCTTCGCCCATACTGGCGCTGAAGATTGAGGAGGCGACGCAGGGCCTTGTGACCCGGCAAGAGCTTCGGCCCGACATTTTTCGCTGACCGCCAGCCGCCACGCGGCCAGCAGCATCTTGTTGTCGTCCCGCAGCCGCCGGTTCTCCTCGCTCACCTCCTCGGCGTACTTCGCCAAGTTCTCCTGCTTCCAGCTCGCAAAGTCTGCCATCATTTCTTTCTCCGTTTCTTCATTGCGTCCAGCAGGATGTCCTGCACCCTGCGCTTGGTTGTAAGGCGGTCCAGCACCAGCTCGTCGACGGTGTCGCGGGCGATGATCCGGTAGATGAACACCGGGCGGTCGTAGCCCGCCTGCATCTGCCGGGTGGGGCCGATCCGCTCGATGATCTGCAGGTGCTCCTCAAGGTTCCAGTTGGGCGAGAAGAACACCAAGATGTTGCCGCCGTCCTGCAGGTTCAGGCCGTGGCCCGCGCTGGCCGGGTGGGCGAACATAACCGGTATCTTGCCCGCGTTCCAGTCCTTGATGGTGCCGGGGTTCTTGTCCAGATGCCGCCCCTGCGGGAAGGCCTTTAGCAGCCGCGCCAAGTCGCTCTTGAAGTTGTAGGCCACCAGCACGGGCATGCCTGCGGCCTCCTCAATGATCGACTCCAGCGCCTCTAGCTTGACCTTGTGGGTCTCGGTCCAGTTCTTTCGGGTGTCGTCGGTGTAGGCCGCGCCAGCGGCGAGCTGCAGGCACTTGATGGTCTTGGCCGCCGCGTTGAAGGCCTCGACCTCGATGCCCTCCAGCTCGGTGTACATCTCGTCCTCCATGTCGCGGTAGTGCTTGCGCGCCTTGGGCGGCAGGTCCACCATGACGTCGGTGACGATGGGCTCGTGCAGGTCAAACCAGTCCTTGGCCTCGATGGTCAGGCAGACGTCGCGCAGCCGGTCCTGAATCTCGGTCTGGGCTGCGGGCACGGGCACCAAGCTGAAGCCGTCAAAGCCCTCGCGGAACCAGCGCTGGCTGAAGGCGCTGTAGGTGCGCCCCAGCCGGGTGCCCGCGTCCAAGAACCACGACTGGCCCCACAGGTCTTTGAGGCCGTTGCTGGCCGGGGTGCCGGTGAGCTCGATCAGCCGCTTGATCTTGGTGTGGGCGATCTTGCCCAAGGCCTGCGCGCGCTTGCCACCTTGGCGTAGCCGGAAGTTCTTGACCTTGGTGGACTCGTCCAGCACCACCGTGGCGTAGGGCCACCGGTCGCCCCAGTATTCCACCAGCCAGACGATCTGCTCGTAGTTGGTGACGTAGACCTGCGCGGGCGTCTTGATGGCGGCCAGCCGCTCCTTCTCGGTGCCCGTGATCACGGACACGTTCACGTCGCGCAGGTGCTCCCATTTCAAAACCTCGTTGGGCCACGTGTCGTTGGCCACCCGCAGGGGCGCGATAACCAGCACGGGGCCGTCCTCGACCATCTGCAGCGTGTCCAGCGCGGTCAGGGTGGCCACGGTCTTGCCGGTGCCCATACCGGCCCAGATCGCGCAGCGCGGGGTGTCGATGATGTGGTCGATGATCATGCCCTGATACGGGCGGGGGGTGAATTCAGACCTCATTTGGGAACAGCGCGTCAACGCTTTCGATGCTGTCGATCACCACGACGCGTTGGCCCATGGCCCGCATGCGATTGTGCTCGCGGTACTGATGCGGCTCTGCGACCTTGCCGGTGGCCTTCAGCTCTACCCAGACGGTGCGGGTGTAGAAGTTGCCGGGCGATGGCTCCCAGTCCGGCAGCATCACCAGCCGGTCAGGCGCGCCGTTGCGCCCGATCCACTTGACCTTGCGGACCTCGCCGCCCAGTGCCTTGACTTTCTTGACAAGGTACTTCTCAATCTCAGATTCACGCATATCAACCTTTCCGGTATCGGTATGTCTCAAAGCCCGCTGCAGCCAGCGGGATGTCGGGTGCCCAAGCAGGGTTGGCCGCCAGCAGGCTGGCCAAGTGCTGGGCGTTGTACTGCGGCTCGTCGGGCGCCTCGGCGATGATCTCGTCGTGGACCGTGAGCACGATCTTGTAGCCCGCCTCCTCAATCAGGGGCATGTTGGCCGCCATGATGTCGCGCGCCACGGCTTGGCACAGGTTCTCAAACAGCTTGCCGCCATGGGTGTGGATGCGGGTCCACTTGCGGGTGTACTGGTCGACGCCCATGTAGCTCAGGGCGCCGTCCTCGTCAATCCGAGGCTTCGGGTAGCACAGCGAGCGGCCCGAGGGCATCTCCACCACCAGCCAGCTCTTGGTGGACCGTACCCGCAGGCCCAGCTCGTTGATGGTGTTGCCACGGTTGGCTATCGCCCGCGCGGCCACGTCCTTGAGCTTGTGCCAGTACCCGGCGATGTTGGGGTGCGCGTCGCGCCACATGCGCTTCAAGACGTCGCAGGCCACGAAGGCGTCGTCGGACAGCCCGTAGCGCGAGCGCTTCTCCTTCTTGAACCACACCAAGAAGTCGTCGGCCTTGGCCACCAAGCCCTCTGGCGCGTCCAGCAGCACCTTCTGGGACAGCATATCCAAGTTGATGCCGTAGGCCCCGGCAAACGTCGCAAACGCGCCCACGCCGCCCTCGTAGCCCAGCGCCAGCTCCTGCACCTTGCCCACCTGCCGCTGGTCGTCCGTGACGGCCTCTGGAGCGATCCCGAAGGACTTGCTGTAGGCCAGCTTGTACAGGTCGGGGCCGACCTTGGCGTCGAAGTCGCGGAAGGCCTTCAGCTTCCATTCCTCGTTGGCCAGCCAGCTCTGGACCCGGCCCTCGATGTTGGACAGGTCGGCCACCACCAGCTTCTTGCCTCGGGGTGCCACGATGCAGCTACGGATCGCGGAGCTCACCAGCTCCATGACGTTGTCGGTGGTCAGGTGCGCGCAGTTAGCCCGCAGCGCCTCGATGCCCGCGTCGATGGCCTTCTGCTTGAGCGTTGGCCGGGGCAGGTTCTGGGGCTGGAACAGCCGCCCCGCCCAGCGCCCCGTGCGGGTGGCCCCACAGAACTGCAGCAGCCCGCGCAGGCGCCCGTCATCGCTGGTGCCGTTCCTGAGCACCCGGTACTTGGCCGTGCTGGTGCTGCTGGCCTGCAGCCGGATCAGCAGCAGCTCGCGCATGGCCGGGTTCATGTCGTTGGCGGCCAGCGCCTTCTCCAGCGTCGCCATCTGCAGGTCGGGCAGGTCGATGCCGAAGGCCTCGAACAGGTGCAGCCGGAAGACCTCGTTGAGCGTGGTGCTCGACACGCTGCCGTCGGTCAGCGCCCGCGTGCGGTCCGCCAGCTCGTGCCGGGCGGCGTATATCGCGTCGATGGCCGAGTCCACCAGCTTGAGGTCGATGGCCACGCCCCGGTCGTTTATGCGCTGGTCGAGCTGCCACAGCTCGCGCTCTGCGGGCGTGAAGTTGAGCATAGGCATGCGCTTCTTGACCTCGCGCATGGCCTCGATGTCGCTGGCGGCGTAGGCCTTGAAGCGCTCCCACTCGGCTGGGTGCGTCCCGCTGGTAGCGCGGCGCAACTTGCGGTTGGCGGGCAGCGGCTTGCAGAACAGGTTGATCAGCTTCTTGCCGTCCTTGTCCTTGGCCTTGTCGGCGGGCAGGCCCAGCACCTCGCAGAGCATGCCAAGGCCGCCGGGCAGGCTGTGCGCCATGGCCTGCACCATGGTGTCGTGGATGCGCTTGGTGGGGATGTCGATGCCCCAGACGTGCCGGATCACCGTGCGGTCAAAGTGGCTGTTGTGGATGACCACCTCAACGTCGGGGTCGAGCAAGGGGTCGGTGAATTCTGACGGCATATCAGAAAGCGTGAAGTCGTGGACCTGCACGGGGGCATCGTCCCATGCCCATGCCGCAAGCAGAATCTCCGCGTTTGCGGCATAGGCATGGGTGCCATGTGTAATCGGTCTCTCGGAGTAGGTCTCCAAGTCGAGGTAAAGCGTTCGCATGTGGGTATGTAGTGCGATGCTAGTCTACAGCGGAATTTCTTCGTCTTCTTCGTCCAATGGGCGGATGGCTTCGCTCATCTGGTACGAGGCATAGCTCACCGCGTTGGACTGGAGCATGCGCCCCACCAGCTCGGGGTTCTTCTTGGCATAGCCCTCGCCAAACACCCAGTCGATGGCCTCAACGATGGTCAGCAGTTCTTCTTTCATCGCGCTCATGATGTTTCCTTGTTACGGGCCAAAATACGGTCCACATGCGGAGATTTTTGATTAATTTGATTTTCTGAAAATGCTTGAAAAGCGTTTGCCAGAGTACGAATATCGGCCTCGATCTGGTCAAGGCGGGTTGCGTCTTTTGGACCCTTCCTTTGGATGTAGGGCTTGCCAATCCTAACCCCCAGTACGTCACTGAGCGACGTGAAGGTGGACGTGGATACGGGAAAATCTAGCGCAGCGGATGCCAGCTTGGCCAGCTCGGTGCGGTCTAGGCTCTGCAGGATGCTGTTGTTCTCTTTGGCCCATTCCATCAGTTTGTTGAACTTCAGGTGGGTCAGGCGGGTGGGTATAGCTCGTGTCATGTGTGTATCTCCAAAGTGTGTGTAGGTGGGGGTACTCGCTGTAAAGCGGCAACTGCAAATTGAAACTTAGCTTTCCCCCCGAAAATCAGACCAAGTCGTCGCCGTCCATGCCGTCGTCCTCGATGGCGTCAAAGCCCTCAATCGAAGGCGTGCTGGCGGAGAACGTGTCGCCGTCCTTGTAGAACTGCACGACCGAGAAGCTGGCGCGCACGCCCGCGTTCTCGCCGGTCTGGCAGTAAATCTCGACCTTGGCGTTGACGTAGCAGCCACCGTATGGGCGGTTGATGTCGCCAATCAGCGGGCTCTTGTCCCTGTCGATGATGACCGGGCGGGTGAGCTTGGCCGAGCGGTGCGTGGCCAGCACCATCTTGTCCTTGTACTCCTCTTGGCCCTTGGTGTTGCCGTCGGTGTAGCAGTATTTGTTGGACTGTCCAACCATGCCCTTGAGCGTGGCCGCTGCCTTAACGCCCCAGATGGTCTTGGCCTCGGCCTCAATGGCCGCGCGGATGTGCTGGTCGTTGTCGCTGCCGGGTTCGATGATGAACGCGGCGCTCCAGCGTGGCTTACCGTCACCTGCCTTGAATTCCTTGGCGGTGAACAGGTTGGGGTACGACAGGCGCACGTTTTTGATGATGATTTCCATGATGGTCTTTCAAGAGTTAAAGGTCTGTCACGTCGTCAAACTCAGAGGCATCCACTGACGTGACCAGTGCAGGACGCTTGTCGGATACGGGCGCCACCGATGGCTTGCCGTCGCTTTGGGTGATCAGGGCCTGAATCTTGGTCCACTGGCGTGGCCCAATCTCGTCGGCCTTGGCCAGCTTCTCGATGCTGGTGGGGCTGGCCAGCTTGTAGTCGTACATCTGGTCGTGCTTGATGCGCATGGCCTTGAGCGCCGCCTCGGCCACGTCCGCGTCGGCCCACGCCCGGTTGCCCTTCTTGCCCTGTACCAGCTTGTAGCCGGGCACGGGGATGTTGGCCAGCAGGCGCCGCTCGACCTCCGCACGCACGGCCATGATCCAGCCCTCGATCAGGTTGGCGTTGGCCATGACCCGCGCCAGATCGTCCTCGTGCGCTGTCTCGGGCACCACCACGTCAAAGTCGGCCAGCGCATGCTCGCGCAGGGCCGGGCAGATCGCCTTGGCCCGGCACCACTGGCACGCCTTCTCGCTTGGCACGTACTTGTCAGGGTTGTGGCGCGTGTACTCTGCGGCAAAGGCTACTTCGGCTATAAAGTTTTGCAGCCCGCCCATGCTGAAGCTGAACTCCGGCTTGGCCAACAGGCGGGGCTGGCTGATGACGACACGTACGCGCTGGAAGTCGTAGGCGACCTTCAGCTCGTCCCATGCCGCTGCCGCGTAGATCATGAGCTGCGGGTTGTCGTCGGCATCCACCTCCTTGTACCCGAACTTGGCGTCCACGATGATCAGCTCGTCGGGCGTCACGATGACGGCGTCAGCCGTGCCGTGGGCACCCTCCTCACCGGTCAGCCAGCCGATGGGCAGGCGCTGCTCCACCATCAGCTCTCCACCGGTGGCCGCCACGATCTCGCGGACGTGGTCCACGTAGAACTGCACGTCCTTGGCCTGCTTCTCGTTCAAACGCAGGCCAGTCTCCTCACACGATACGCCAAAGTAATCCGTGGCATCGACACCGGTCTCCAAACAGCCTGCCGCGAAGTAATGCATCATCGTGCCCTCGTCGGCGTTGCTTGACGACTTGTCCTCGATGCCCTCGGACAGGGTGACGCTGCCGGGGCAGGTCATCCAGCGCACCGCAGAGCTCGGGGAGAGCTTGGCGTGGCCGCTCATACCAGCATCCAATCTTCTGCCATTACGTCACCAATACTTGGAACCCAAGTTGAAATTGACCCGTCCGCATTTTTGATGTCAATGTGTGGACGGTAATTAACCTCGGTTCCTTCCTCAAAAATACCAAGCAGGGGAGCGCGATTGACGGTAAACGTGCTGCCTTTTACAAGGAAAACAAACATGTCCTTGCCGTTCCACCCAACGCGTGCCAGCTTCTTGCCGTGTTTCAAGGCGCGTAGTGCCTCGCTGAATGACATATCGTGTGTTGCTAGAGTGTTCATTCCTTGGGCTCCACGTCGGTCACCTCGTCGGTGGTGCTGCGGATTGACTCAAGGTGCTCGATGAGGTGCTGCGCCAGCGCCTTGGCGGGGCTGGTGCTGCCCTCGTCGCCGGTCACGTCCCACTTGATGTTCACCACGTTGGGATCGTCCGGGTGGTCGGTAAGGGTCAGGATTACGGTGCTCATTTGCGTGCCTCCAACATTGCGTCTGCTATTTCAAAAGCGCGTTGCGCGTAATCACCCACAAGGTTTTTATCGTCGCTGTAAACAACTATCAGGCTTTGCATCGCCTTAGCGGCAAAGTAATCACGCAGGCTCATGCCTGCGTCTGATGCGCTGGGTATGCAACCTAACTGACTCGCCATATCTGGGTGCAGGGGGAATGCTGGGCCGCCTTTGTCGTTGGTGCTCATGATGTCAGCTCCTTCAGGAAGGCCGCGTAGTCTTCAGGCTTGAGCTGGGGACCCTTCTGCGCGCCGAACTTGGCCAGCGTCTCTATGGTCTTGGCCCGGTCCACCTTGAAGGTGTCCGTGATGGCCTTGGCCACTTGGGCATAGTCAATCGTTAGCGTAGTAGCGCTCGTCCCCGAGGCAGGGCTCGTCGAGAGCACTCTCGTATGTTCGACTGGCTTTTGTGTAGGTGGCGACTTTGGGGGCGCCACCTCGGCCTTGGCCTTCTCGGGAACGGGGATGACTTCGCTTACCCACGGTTTGACGCCCGTCAACATGGTGGGTGTGGAAAGGTGCGCCAGTGCGGCGGTGAGGGCGTTGACCGCTGCGGTCAGCTCCCCGATCTTGTCTTCGAGACTCATGTGTGTGTACTCCAGTTAAGCAACAACAAAATCGTTGTTGAGCGCAATCATACACACTTTTTGCGGTCTGCTGTAACTTTATAAAAAATATGTTGTGAAATACAAAAAGATGTTGTACTATCCGCTTCGGCAGCGCTCTTGCTGTCGTAAACCAAGGATATACACATGAACTGGAACCCCTACAAACGCATCGCCGAGCTGGAAGCGTTGCACACCAAGAACGTCAACGTATTGAGCGCGCTCACCGATAGGCTCAACATCCTGAACGCTGAGAATGCGGTGCATGTCAAACGGCTCAACAACCTGAGCCTTGCCTCCGCCGAACAGGAAGGCCGACTGCAGTCACTGCAAAATCAATTCATGTCCCGGATGGACCCCACGCGCCCTGTCGTCATCTCCCGCGCCGACGTGGAGAAGGAGGCCAAGCGCCGCCTGCAGCGCGCGGCCTACGCCCGGAAGTATTACGCCAAGAAGCGCGCCGAAAAGGCCGCTGCTGGAGATGCAAAATGATGAGCCTGTACCACCTGTATTGCATGTTCCGCCGTAAAGGCTGGACGGTCATCCAGTCCATTAAATCATCGTGGAGAATTTGGAAATGAACGACAAAGAAATAGAGAACCCCCCGCTGTGGCTAATGTTTGTCACCGGCGTGTGGACGATGCTTGCCCTCATTGGCATCTTTAGCTTTGGCATGATGTGCCTTGGGTACTGGTGGGCAAAATCATGACAGGATTTGATAGCAAGCGCCGGATGGCGCAAGACAAAGAAGCATTGAAGCTGGCGCTTGAGGCGCTGGAAGAAGCGCACTACAAGGTTGAGCATAAGCAAGACGCCGCAAAGCGTGAGCAAGCCATCACCGCCATCAAAGAAGTCTTGGCACAGCCAGAGCAGGAGCCTCACAATTTCTGCCCCCGCTGCGGTAAGCGCACACCCGACCCAACAACGATACACACTTGCACACCGCCACAGCAAATGGAACCACCAATCAAAACAACGGGCATCGTTGAAAACAAAATGAGGGCAACATGACTAGAGTACGAGTCAGAGACTGGGCCGCAGAGCGCAAAGCGCGGGAACTGCGAAAGCTGCTTGCTGAAGTTGACCCGACACGCACTACGCCGCCACCTACGCCCTCACCGGCCATGAGCCTGTGGGAGCGCCCCGAATACCGGCCAGAGCAGATGACATCCGGACGCCCCGGAGCCAACGACCATCAACACATCAAGAGTAAAGGATTTTAAAATGTTCAACGATTTACAAAAACAAAGGCTGCGCGACCTAAGCCGCGTGATCACCGGCGACAAGAAGGACTACCCGGTGGCAGCCAACGCGCCGCTGGAGGCCTACATCAAGGAGCTGCGTGAGGAGTACCCCGAGCTGTTCCTGACGCCCAAGGACCTGTCGGAGCGGGTGTTCATGGACCAGCCGCGCTCGGGCGCCTATGCCCGCTACGTGCGCTCCCACGCCCAGTCCCCTCGGCTGATCACGCCGGTGACGTCATGAGCGCCACCATGTCGGGCATCGAGCAGGCCATCCGCGCCGCAGGCAGTCAGGCCAAGCTGGCCGAGCTGCTGGGCTGCAGCCAGCAGAACATCAGCTCGTGGCTGCGCCGGGGCTACGTGCCGCCCAAGCAGGCCGTGGCCATCGAGCAGGCCACCGGCATCAGCCGGTCCGTGCTGGTGGACCCCAAGCTGGCCGCGCTGCTGACCGCTGGCATCTGATAGACTGCGACCCGAACCCGGCTAGGGCGTGCTGATCCCACGCCTGAACGCGCCTTATCCACGCCCGCCGACGTTCCTTCATCCGGATAGCACATGGATAAGTAATGTCACAACCAACACCCGACCTTCCCCCAATCGGCAAGGTCTTCAACGGCGCCAACATCCCGCCGGAGCTCAAGGCCATGCGCCGCTGGGCGGTCTGGAAGGCGGTCTGGAACGAGGCCCGACAGAAGTACGACAAGATACCCTACAACGCCCAGCACTACGGGCTCTCCACCAAGAAGGTCCCCGACTGGGGTGACTACGAGACCGCGGCCACCACGCTGGCGCTGAACCCGACGCGCTACGCCGGGCTCGGGTTCGTGCTCACCGACGTCAAGGGCGTGGTGGGCATTGATCTGGACAACTGCCGCAAGGACGGCCACATCGCGCCGTGGGCCCGCGAGATCGTCGACGTCATGGCCAGCTACACCGAGATCAGCCCCAGCGGCAACGGGCTGCGCATACTGGCCCACGGCGACTTCCACACCGACTGGAACAACCACGACGTGGGCATCGAGGTCTACAGCGGACACACGCCGCGCTTCCTGACCATCACCGGCCACACCAAGCTGGCCAAGCCCATGGCGCAGGCCACGCCCGGGGCCTTGCAGGCCCTGTTCACCACCCACCGCAAGTCCAGCGTGCCCACGGCCAACGTCATCCCGCTGGAGATGCCTGAGCTGTACAACGAGATCGCCATCCCCGATGTGTCCGAGCTGGACCTGTCCGCGCCGGTGATGGAGTTCCTGCTGCACGGGCCACAGGCAGCCGAGGACCGCTCCGGCATCCTGCACGCCGCAGGCGTCCAGCTCTACGGTGCCGGGTACGACGACGCCATGGTGCTGTCGATACTGGCCGCCAACGACCACGCCATGGACGTGGCCATGGCCCACCGCAAGCAGGACCCCGACCGCGCGCTGCAGTACCTATGGGTCGAGCACTGCCAGAAGGCCAAGCCCAAGGCAAAGACCAAGGCCGACCTGCTCTCCGGCTTCGACGACGTCTCCGCAGACCCCGAGGTGGTCGCTGCCGAGGCAGAGGTGAAGGAGGCAACCGCGCAGCGGGAGGACAGGTTTCGGCTCAAGGACACCACCGAGTTCGTCAAGCGCCAGAAAGCGAGCTGGATCGTGAAGGGGCTGGTGCCCAACGCCACGCTGGGCGTGATCTACGGGGCTTCCGGCTCGGGCAAGTCGTTCTTCGTCTTGGACCTGATGGCCGCCGTTGCGCGCGCCGTCACGGCCAAGCAGATCGAAGAGGCGCTGGAGCAGGGCAAGGAGCTCAAGCACAATGTGTGGCGCAATTTGAAGCTGCTGGGCGCCAAGATTTGCTGGGTGGCTGCTGAGGGTCAGGAGGACATGCGCAAGCGCGTGCAGGCCTACTGCATGCACGCTGGCATCGACCCCAAAGACCTGCCCATGGAGTTTATCGACGAGGCACCAAACTTCCTCGAGGCCCCCGACGTCAAGGCCGTGATCAAGCAGATGCGCGCCAAGGGCCGGTTCGACATCGTTGTCATCGACACGCTGGCGCAGGTCATGGCCGGGGGCAACGAGAACAGCGGCGAGGACATGGGCAAGGTGCTGGCCTACTGCCGCGAGATCACGCGTCTCACGGGCGCCATGGTCATCCTGATCCACCACAGCGGCAAGGACGAGTCACGGGGTGCTCGGGGCTGGTCCGGGCTGCGTGCGGCTGCTGACTTTGAGTTCGAGATCATCCGGGCCGACGAAGACCGCGTGGCCACCGTCACCAAGATGAAGGGCGGGGCCGACGGCGGCGAGTACGGCTTCCGGCTGGAAAGCATCGGCGTGGGCAAGGACGACGACGGCGATGAGGAGACCACCTGCGTGGTGGTGGCCACCGACAGCACCAGAGCCACCGTGGCCGTGGTCAAGGGCCCCAAGGGGGCGAAGAAGAAGCTGGTGCTGGAAACGGCCTCCGGGGTGATCGCGGTGGACGGCAGCATCACTAGGAACGAGCTGGTGGCCCTGCTCTGGGAGCAGTACCCACGGGGCGACGTGGACAAGCGCGACCAGCGCAAGGGCAACGCGAACAGGGACATAGACGCGCTGATCGAGGACGGCTTCCTGCTGCAAAACGAGGCCGGGCAGATCAGTTTACCAACCAAACCAACCAACGGAGATACACCATGACCGAAGACAACCTGCAACGCCTCGATACCGCCCTGCGCCTGCTCGCAGTGGTGTCCCAAGACCTCAGCAACCTGCGGGCGCTGATGACGCAGCCGGAGCCCACAGAAGAGCGCGGCAAGTGGATCAACACGACAAAACTAAACCCACAAGAGGCTCGGGTTTTAGATGCCTTGACCTGCTGCCCCGTGGCCTATGACAGCTTGGATCAGGCCGCCGAGATGGTCAAAGAGCTCTTCCCGGAACCCCTTGGGGGCACGCGGGACCGTCGCAAAGGCAATGCGATGAGGGCCGTGAGGGCGCTCATTACAAAAGGTTACTTGTACGAACACGACGACGGGAGCATAGACTTAGGTATGACGTGAGCGCGTAATGTTTTACATACGTGTAAAAAACAGCGTGCTTCAACTGCTTCAAGTAGCTTCAGAAGCGCTTCAGAATCACGGCAAACTGCTTCAACTGCTTCAACACCCCTTTAGGGGTTGAAGCATGAAGCACGGCAGTTTGAAGTAATTGAAGGCATTGTCTGCAAAAAACAACAGATAAAAAATAATTTGAAAATATTTGCAAAAGACTCGTACAACAACAAAATCGTTGTATACTTCTTCCATCGCAGCAAACACTGCGGTACTTCTCAACACAAACACATTGGAGTAAAAAATGGCTAAAGCAAAACTGGTGGTGGAATTGAACGAAGGCTCTGTGGACCGCTTGGGCATGCTGCTCGCACAGATCGCGGACCTCACGGCTGAGGCTGATGCGATTAAGGCGGCGATCAAGAAGACGGGTGAGTCCCACGAGGGCAACTTCTTCATGGCCACCTTGGTGGACATGGACCGTAAGGTGTTCGACAAGGACTTCTTCATCAAGGACCAAGGCCCCGATGGTGCGGCCATCTACGATGCCTACACCAAGAACACCTCCTGCATCTCGGTGCGCGTTACCTCCCGCTAAACCCCCCGCCCCCTCGGGGGCATCTTTTGAAAGACCTCATCATGATCCGTTACGCATCCTCCACCAAGCAGTCCGAGTTCCGTTCGCAACTGCCCCTGTCCAACGCACAGATCGCCTACCACGCCCCCAGCGTGATGGCCGACGCCGCCCACGAGAGCCGTGGCGAGCGCTACAGCTTCATCCCCACGATCCAAGTGATCGACGCCCTGCGCGGTGAGGGCTTCGAGCCCTACGAGATTCGCCAGACCAAGGTGCGCGACGCAGGCAAGCGCGAGCACACCAAGCACATGGTGCGCATGCGTCACGCAAGCCAGATCAGCACCAAGGACGAGGTGCCCGAGATCATCCTGCTCAACTCCCACGACGGCAGCAGCAGCTACCAGATCATGTCGGGCGTGTTCCGGTTCGTGTGCAGCAACGGCCTGATCGCCGGTGACATGTTCAACAACATCCGCGTGCGTCACAGTGGCACCGTGGTGGACGACGTCATCGAGGGCGCCACCCGGGTGCTGGAGGACGCCAAGCAGATCGGCTACCGCATCGACGAGTACAAGGGCATCGAGCTGGGCCAAGACGAGCAGCGCGCGTTCGCCACGGCGGCCATGCAACTGCGCTGGGGTGACACCGCCCCGGTCACGGCCAACCGGCTGCTGGCCGCCCATCGCCGTGAGGACATCAAGGGTGACCTGTGGACCACGTTCAACCGCGTGCAGGAGAACATGCTCAAGGGCGGCATTCCCGGACGCAGCTCCACTGGCCGCCGCACCACCACGCGCGCGGTGGGCGGCGTCAACGAGAACGTCAAGCTCAACAAGGCGCTCTGGACGCTGGCCGACAGCATGGCCGCGCTGAAGCTGGACAAGGTGGCCGACGAGTTCGTGGCCAAGTACGAGCACTCATTCGCATAACCAACCCGGCCCCCTTGGGGGCCACTTTTAGGAGACGACCATGAACATCCGCCCCCTGACCGCCGCCGAACGGCAGCACCTAGCGTGGGCCGAGCGCGAACGCTTGGCCTACATCGAGGACCACCCCGACGCGAAGCTGCTGGGCGAGCTGGTGGACGCCCAGCACGAGCTGGAGCAGGCTCTGGACGAGCTGGAGGCCCAATGAGCACCACCACCCCCAAACCAGCCGCCAAACGCGTCAAAACGGCCATTGTGGCCCCCACAGACTCCGTCATGGAGTGGCGCATGCCTGCCGAGGTCGCGGACTGGATCAAGCAGGCCGAGGCTCGGCTGACGTTCCTGACCACTAAGGTGGAGGAGCTCAAGGCCGAGAACGCGGGTCTGAAGCGCGCGAACAAGGTCATGGAGACCCGTGTCATGGGCCAATCACAGGAGTAGACGATGCAGAAAGAACTGAGCCCCCTCGCCCGGCAACTGCTGGGCACCAACGACCACGTGAAGTTTTTCACCCAGCAAGAGTTTGACGAGGCGCTGGCGCTGGCCAAGGCGGAGATGATGACCGTGGCCATCCAGACCACCAAGCACGCCATCGCCATCGAGAACGAGGCCTGCGCGGAGCTGGCCGACAACTGCGTGGACATCGAGAAGCTGGGCGAGACGATCCGCAACCGCTGGAGGCGGCCAACCGAGCACTAAGGGTAAACACCTACGATTTATTTTTTCAAAAGCGGTTTTTACTGTAATTTGAAGTTACAATAAAGGCGTTGGTTACTTCCGACCAACGTATACACACTAAGGAAATATCATGAACCCTAAAGAACTGTCTGTCGGTATGCGCGTAGTCGTTGTTGACGAGCCGGACGCCCATGTCTACACCATCGCCCAGATTGACGGCTTCAATGTCAAATTGGTCTACCCGCTGAAAAATGGCAAGATCGTGGACGGCGGAGTCTGCGATACCAGCTACATCAAACGCATCGTCTCTTAAACCACAGGGGGCCTCGGCCCCCTCCCACACACCCACACAGGAGATCACCATGGAACCCACCACAATCACCACAGAGCGCGGCACCCGTGTAAGCGTGGATGTTTACGCGAACTGGGATACGCCCAACGGACGGGACGATGTCTGGCTGAACATTGCGGTGCCCACGGCCAGCGCGAGCGTGGTTCTGACGCCCGCTCAGGCCAAGGAGCTGGCCGCAGCCCTGCTCGCGTTCGCGGAGGCAGCATGACCAAGACACTCTACGCCGTGTTCATTAACGGCGACTGGCACAGCGATGTCGAGGCATCCACCGAGGACGACGCCCTTGAGATCGTGTTAGACCGTGGCGTGGGCTACCACATCAAGGAGACCCACGTCGAGCCCGCCGTGGACCACGACTGGGAGCCCGAAAAGGACTGGCACCCAAGAAGCCTGTACGGCAACTAGGAGAGCACCATGGACATCAAGACATCCTTCGTCTACCCGCCCATCCCCGTGCGGGACTTCGACTGGGAGGCCTACGTGGATGGCTACGAGCCCGGCGACGCGCTGGGCCACGGCGCCACCGAGAAAGAGGCCATTGCAGACTTGCTGGCGCAGTTACAGTAAACTCCGCTCCAACGCGCTGAGAGATGCGCTAAGGAGTGGATGATGGCAACAGGCAAAAAGATGGGCAGGCCTACGCAGTACACCAATACCCTCGTGGATGAGATATGCGGGCGTCTGGCCTGCGGTGAGCCGATGGCCAAAATAACGCAGTCTGCGCACATGCCGGACCCAGTGACAATTTATCGCTGGCTTCGGGAGAAACCGGACTTTTGTCAGCGTTACGCGGATGCGCGGAGAGATGGCGCGCATTGTTTGGCAGACCAGATACAGGACATCGTGGACACCGAGCCGCTGGCCGTGTTCGACGAAGCGGGCAACAAGCGCTACGACGCAGGCAGCATCGCGCACAACCGGCTGCGCATGGACGCACGCAAGTGGCTGGCCGCCAAGTACCTGCCCAAGGTCTACGGCGACCGCACGGTGGTGGCCGGTGATGACGAGGCCCCGCTGGCCGTCGAGGTCAGCTTCGACGTGTTCGGTGAGGTGCTGAAGAACCTCGCCCTGACCCGCCAAGCCAGTGAGTAGTGCAGCCGCCCTGCTCCAAGACCCCAAGGTCCGCGAGCAGTACGCCAAGCTCAAGCCCGAGCAGCGCGCGGCCTTCGAGTGGCGCGCCCGCTGGCTCATAGCCGCCCACAAGCACCAGCTCGAGCCGCTGGACAGCTTCTGGTCCATCTGGCTGATGTGCGCGGGCCGTGGTGCGGGCAAGACCCGCGCAGCCGCCGAGAATCTGGGCTGGTGGGCGTGGGAGCAGCCGGGCACCCGCTGGCTCGTCTCGGCACCCACCAGCGCCGACCTGCGCGGCACGTGCTTCGAGGGCGACTCTGGGCTGCTGTCGGTGATCCCCAAGGCGCTGGTGGCCAAGTACAACAGCAGCCTGCACGAGCTCACCCTGATCAACGGCAGCCTGATCAAGGGCATCCCCGCGTCGGAGCCCGAGCGCTTCCGGGGGCCGCAGTTCCACGGTGGCTGGCTCGACGAGCTGGCGGCGTGGGAGTACCTGCAAGAGGCGTGGGACATGATCCAGTTCGGCATCCGGCTGGGCAAGAACACCAAGCTGATCGCGTCCACCACCCCCAAGCCCAAGCCCGTGGTGATGGACCTGATCGCCCGCGAGGGCGACGATGTGTTCGTCAGCCGGGCGTCCACGTACAGCAACATCAAGAACCTCGCGCCCAGCTTCCAGAAGCAGATACTGCAGTACGAGGGCACCAAGCTGGGCCGCCAAGAGATTCACGCCGAGATCATCGACCCCGAGGAGGGCGGCATCGTCAAGCGAGACTGGTTCAAGCTCTGGCCCGCAGGCAAGCCGCTGCCCAAGTTCGAGTTCGTGATCCAGTCGCTGGACTGCGCCACCTCAGAGAAGACGGTCAACGACCCCACGGCGCACATCACGCTGGGCGTCTACAAGCCCGAGGACGGCGGCATGTGCGCGCTGGTGGTGGACTGCTGGCAGGAGCACCTGCAGTACCCTGACCTGCGCCCCAAGGTGCTCGACGAGTACGAGGTTGTCTACGGTGAGGGCAAGAACAAGAAGCGCGTGGACCTGCTGCTGGTCGAGGACAAGAGCGCGGGCATCAGTCTTATACAAGACCTGCGCCGCGCGGGCGTGCCGGTCATCCCGTACAACCCCGGGCGGGCCGACAAGGTCCAGCGGCTGTCCATCGTGGCCAACATCATCAAGGCCGGTCGGCTGTGGATACCCGAGTCCAGCAACCGCAAGGGCTACGTGCGCGACTGGGCCGAGGGCATGGTCAGCCAGATATGCAGCTTCCCCGACGGCAGCGAGCACGACGACTTTGTTGACGCCATGAGCCAAGCCCTGCGATACTTGCGCGACGCTGGCTGGCTGACCATCGACTTCCCCAAGGAATGGGTAGACGAGGATGACTACGCCGACGCCAACCCGCGCAAGGCCGAGAACCCATACGCGGTATAAAATGCAAGAAACCACCGGGACCTGTTATGCCCACACCTACCGAGGCGCAATATGACACAACACAAGAAGGGCCGTTCTACCGAGTCCGTCCACGCGCTGCTGCGCAAAGTGGAGCAAGAGCTACAGGCCTACGCGAAGAAGGTGGGCCCGGTGCCCAAGCTGCACCCGGATCACCACGAGGCGCAGTTCCGCAACCACCTTCGGATGCGCAGGTCTATGACCTGATACGTGGCGGGCAAACGCCCGCGCACGAGGCGGCGCACGCCTACAGCCGCCAGATGTTCGGCAGGCCTTACGCGCCCATCCCCAACACCGAGAGCTCGCTCAAGAAGCAGGCCCCCATCGGGCGCGTGTTCACGCTGGCCAACGAGGGCGGCCCGGAGTACAAGCAGGCCGTCTACGACGCCTACAAGCGCCAGATGCCCGAGCACGTGGGCGACGCCCGCGACTACGACGAGCTGGTGGCCAAGGCCTACCAGCAGCTCAACCGCGAGACCAAGCAGCAGTTCGACACGTTGCCGGTGAACATGAGCTTCCACCGCAACGGTGAGGGCAACTACCGCAACAGCAAAGAGATGCTGCGCGACATCCACGGCAACGGCCACCTGTACGTGTTCCAAGGCGGCGAGCCGCACCTGTCCATGAACAACGTCGACCCGCAAACCGGGCTCAACGACACCGAGATGTTTCGGGCGGTCCACGACTTCTACGGCCACGCGCTGCACGGCAACGAGTTCGGGCCCAAGGGCGAGGAGAAGGCATGGGCGGCGCACTCGGGCATGTACAGCCCGCTGGCGCAGGCCGCCATGACCACCGAGACACGGGGCCAGAACAGCGTGGTGAACTACACCCCGCTCAACGCCAAGATCAAGGGCCAAGTCCGCAAGCTCGACGAGGCCGCGTACCACGCCGCCCGCAAGGGCGACACCGCGCAGGCCGAGCGCTTCATCAACCTCAAGCAGCAGTTGCTCAGTGAGGGCTTCACCTACGGCCCGCAGGCGTCCATCCTGCTGCCGCCCGAGATGAACCGGGGCGACTACGCGGGCGGCATACCGCCGTACCTGCGCCACCTGATCAAGCCCGCCAACCCGGCCAGCGCGGAGCTGACGCACTTCAGCAACGAGCCCAACCTGACCGCCACCGACCCCAGCCGCTACGGCACGGGCATCAAGGGCGCGGAGGCCGAGCGCCTGACCAGCCCGAACGCCGTGCGCGACCGGACCTACTTCTACGCGGGCAACCCCGAGCGCGGCGAGCCCGGGCTGGGTGCGCACAAGTACCGTGCCCGCTCCAGCGACCTGTACGACGTGGCCAGCGACCCGGAAAACCTGCACGCGCTGGCCAAGGAGTACAACGTCACGCCGTTCACGGCCAAGGCCAACCAAGGCGTGGAGAACCGCCAAGGCGCCTTCACCGACCTAGAGCGGCTGGCGCAGGAGCACGGCTACGGTGGCATACTTCAGCGCAACACCCAGATGCCGATGGCGGCAGTATTCGGCGCGCTGCCCGTGCGCAAAGCAACATAGGACGGCACCATGGCAGACTCAGAATTTGACAACGACGACGTACAAGACAGCAGGCGCGTTGCCGCTGCCAAGGCCAACCTGAACCCAAGGCTGCAGACGGTCAAAGACCCCCAGCGCATGGCCTTCCCCGGCATCTACGGCAACCCCAAGGAGATCGCGGCCATGGCCGCGTCCCGCGTGGCGCCCGAAGACCCGGCGCTCAAGCAGCTCTTTGGCGTCACCCGTGCCGATCTGTACGAGATGAACCAAGGCCGCAAGGGCAACCTGCCCGGCACGCTGCCGGGCGCCGCCGCCAAGCCAAAAGGCTCCGCTGCCGCCGCCCGGGTAATGACCAAGGAGAACGAGCAACGGCTGGTGGACACCTTGGGCGAGGCCCAGAAGCACGAGTCGCTGCGCCACGGCATGGAGCCGTGGTACATCACCGATCCGGCGTTCCAGCGCATGGTGCATCTGATCGGCTACGAGGACGCGGTGCGTGAGTACGACAGGATGAACCACTTGATGGGCATGGCATCCCCGGCCAGCGAGGTCATGACGGAGATACCCCGAGGCACCGCCGCCTACGCGCTGAACACCCAAGGCCGGTTTGCGGACTTCCTGAAATACGCGGGCAAGCCTGAAGGCAAGCGCACCCGGCGATTTCCTGCGGACATCCGCAACGTGCCGGGGCACGCCTACCACAAGACCGCTCAAGCCGGGCCCATGGCCAAGTACCTTGAGTCGGGCGAGATGACCATGAAGACCCCCAAGGTCCCGCTGTACATCCAAGCCAGTGGCGTTCCGGAGACAGGGTTTCAGACGGCCACGCCCGTGGGCGACGCGCACTGGAGCCGCGCCGTTGGGCTGGCGGACACCCGCAACTGGAAGAACGTCAAGGGCAAGCAGGCCATACCGGGGGCCAGCGTCACCAACCCTGAGATGGCCATGCTGTCACCGTGGTGGCGCAGCCAGATCGCGGACAAGGTCGGCCTAGAGCCGGTGTCCGCACAGGGATTGACTTGGGGGACTTTTGCCCCACAAACCGGCGTGGACACGCCCATTGGCGCGGGCAAGCTGGAGCTGCTGGCCAAGAACATCATGATGACCGCGCGTCGGCTAAACGTGTCGCCAGAGACCGCGCGCGACATGGTGCTGATGGGCAAGACCTACGCAGGCAAGGCCGAAGGCGGCTCCGTTGGCTACGCCGAGGGCGGCATGGTCAAGGACCGCGAGCCCAGCCAAGACGAGATGATGGCGCACATCATGCTCAAGGGCATGGCCAACCTGAAGGACGTCGGGGCCAACGAGGCACCCAACATGCACGTCAAACGGTACGTACCGCCCGCTGGCGGCCCCGGCTTGCCCGTTGGTGGCGTGGACTTCCAGCAGGGCGCCGAGGGCCAGCAGATGCTGCCAGAGCAAGAGATGATGCCCCTGCCACAAATGCAGCCGGGCCCGCAGGGCCAGCCCGGCCAGCCACCAGCGCCAGCCGGTCAACCGGGGCAACCCGGCCAGCCACCAGCGCCCCCACAAGGACAACCACCCGGCGCCCCGCGCAGCAACATCCTGCAAATGACCCCACAGGGTCAGGCGATGGCGGCCATGCGGCCCAACATGCCACCACCCAAGATGGCTGGGGGCGGCTCGACCACGCCCTCGGTGGAGGAGATGCGCAGGGCCATCGCAAGCGCGGCCACGTCTGCGGGCATGAAGGCGCCCGTGACCAACACGCGCAACATGATGACCCTGCAGGACAGTTACCAGTCGCTGGGTGACGATGTCCGCAAAAAAGCTGCCGACATGCAGGACATGATTGAGTCCATGCCGTTCAAGTACGACGTGGGGCACACCGTGTTTACCGCCCATAGCGCCAAGAACAACCTGCCGCCGTTTAAGGTGATCCGCAAGGCGCTGGTGGGCAATTCCCCCATGCGCGAGAACCACGCGCAGCTAGGCCCAAACATGGGCAAGTTCATCAAGGACCCGGCAACCGGTAAGACCAAGCGCACACCCTACGAGCCCGGCTACGACGTTCGCAGGGAGCACAAAGGGGAAGTGCATGAAATGCGCATCCCCGAGTCTGCAATCCTTGACAAGTTGGCCGCAGGCGGCACGGTCAAGGACTACATCCGCATCACGGAGCGCAAGCTGTGACCGGCCTGTACTCACCCATCAACAGGCTCATGGAGCAGGTCACCCGCCCCAAGGGCACGGGTGCGGAGTACATGGCCGAGCTGGCCAAGAAGCCCGGCTACAAGCCTGCGGAGGCGCAGGACCGTGACCTGCAGACGCTGATGGCGCTGCCCCAGATGGAGCGGGCCACGTTCATGGAGAGGCTCAAAAACAAGAAGAACAAGTTCCCGCTCAAGCAGCGCGAGCTGACCGGCACGCAGACGCACCACGAGACGTACACCCTGCCCGGTGGCGAGAACTACCGAGAGATTCTGCTGCACACGCCCATGCCCGAGGGCGAGGGCTTCCCCGGCGTGGAGTACCACTTTGGCGGCACGCCCAACGTCATCGCAAGCATCCGGGCCAAGGACCGCATCAGCCCCGAGGGCAAGAAGATACTGCACCTTGAGGAGATTCAGTCGGATTGGCACCAGCAAGGCCGCGAGAAAGGCTACGAGGACGCCCACAATAAAAAGCAGATAGAAGAAATTAGTGCCCAGAGAGCCAAACTTCATGATGAGTGGTTGGCTAAGTCGGAGGAACTTAGACTTAAAAATGACCCCAAACCGTACATAGCGCTGGCGCCTATTACAAATCAAATGAGGGCGCTATGGGACCAGATGAGTAAGCTGGAAGAAGAGCCAGCAATCCCTTACGGCCCCCACGCCAAGGACTGGCACGAGCTGGCGCTCAAGGCCATGATCCAGCACGCCGCTGAGAAGGGCTACGACCAGATCGCCATCACCCCGGGTGCGGAGCAGGCCAAGCGATATGAACTGAGTAAACACGTCGGACGCATTACACACATGACGCACCACGATGATCCTGATAGCGGTATTTTGTTCGCCTTTGACCCAAAGGGTAACCAGATAGTAGAGAAGCACAACGTGCCCCATTCCCAACTGCCTCAGTACATTGGCAAAGAAGGGGCGCGAAAACTATTAGAACAAAAGCCCGATGAACATGGATACCGAGAGCTAAAAGACCAAGACCTTGAGTTTGGTGGTGAGGGCATGAAGGGGTTCTACGACAAGATGGTGCCCGCCTTCCTGAACAAGTTCGGCAAGAAGCACGGCGTGCAGGTGCAGCAAGGCCAAGTTGCAACGGCTGGAAGTGCTAATCCTGTTACTGGTGGAGAAATTGCGGAAGCAATGGGTTATCCATTTCGTGAATTTATAAATCTTCCTAACCGAGCGCAGCTTGAGAAGCAATATTGGGACAATCAAAAAACTTATACCACGCCCGTCCACACGTTCGACATCACCCCGGGCATGCGCGAGGACGTGCTGAAGAACGGCATCCCGCGCTATGCCGAGGGCGGCGAGGTCGGGGAAGATGTTCCACGTGAAACAACCAAGGCGTACAAGCTGTTCCGGGTGCACCCCAAGCACCCCGGCAAACTGTTCCCGCTGTTCGTAGACTCCAACACACCAGTGGAAATGAACAAGTGGATTGCGGCCAAGGAAGGCGAGATGGCCAACGGCAAAGTGAAGTCCAAGATTGGACCGCTTGCCTACCGTCCCGGCTGGCACGCTGGCGACCTACCCATCGCCACCCACATCGGCGAGAAGTCTGACCCGTCGCTTACAGCACCCGACGTGCGGCCAGAGAACCACGCATGGGCCGAGGTCGAGATGCCCAACGACGTGGACTGGCAGGCCGAGGCCACCAAGCGCGGCACCAACGCGCAAGGCAAGCTGATTCCCGTCAAGGCGCACATCACCGACCAGTTGCCGGTGGGCGGCCACTACCGCTATAAGACCAATCCCAACATGACCGGCAACTGGCTGATTGGTGGGTCCATGAAAGTCAACCGCGTGCTGACCGACAAGGAGGTGGCCAAGATCAACAAGGCCGCCGGACTGGCAGACTTGCCCCGAGCCAAGCCGTTTAACGCCAAGAAGTTTGGCTTTGCCAAAGGCGGCTCCGTCGGACCAGAAGAATTTATGGCCGAGGAGCATGTGAACTACAAGGTGCTGCCACAGAAAGAGCGTGATGCCAATCTTGCAAAATTCTTGGAGCCCAGCAAAGAGAAACGCCGCATGTACCACGGCACCCGCCACTACACCCGTGGTGTAAAGGGTGGGCACCCAGCAACCAGTCCGGAAGCTGATCCAAACTACACCGAAAAAATGCGCAACACCGGAGGGTTTGCGTCTATCACCCCCGGTATTCGAGGTATGTCTTTTGTCACGCCCGATACAGAATTTGCTAACGAGTATGCGGGAGAAAACAAAAAAGCAGACAAAATGTCCGGTGCGGTGTATCCCGTGCATGTTCAAGTAAAAAACCCGTTTGATTATGAAAACCCAGCGCACGTTGCAAAAGTAGCAGAAGCACTTAAACCGACAGATAACATCTGGGCTATGCACCACGGAAAACCGCTTGATTACATAAAAGATAGATTGGCAAGCGGTGATTGGGCATGGATAGAAGACCCTGATGTAATGGCAGCGGCTAAGAGTCTTGGGCATGATGCCATGTACATGAAGGAAATGGGAGTTAAAAATTTGGGCGTTTTTAACCCCAACGCCATTAAATCGGCTATCGGCAACCGTGGCACTTACGACATCAACGAGCCGCACATGAATAAAGCTACAGGCGGTGTAGTCAAAGAGAAAGTTACAATCTCGCCCAACATGGACGTCATGCAGTACGAGTTAATTACCAAGAAAGTCAAATAATGGCTGACACCTACGACAACCAAGACGACGACGACCTTGAAGCCAACGAGGACGGCTCCGTTGATGTAGAGCTGCCCGAAGACATCTCCGACGTCACCGAGATGCCCGACGGCTCTGCCGTGGTGAGCATGGAGACCAGCGGTCCGGAAGAGTCGCCTGACTTCTATTCCAACTTGGCCGAGAGCATTGACACCTACGACCTGACCAACTTTGGCCTGCGCTACGTCAACCTGCTGGAGAAGGACAAGAACGCCCGCGAGGAGCGTGACAAGCAGTACGAGGAGGGCATCCGGCGCACTGGCATGGGCAAAGACGCACCCGGTGGGGCCAACTTCCTCGGCGCAAGCCGTGTGGTGCACCCCGTCATGGCCGAGGGCTGCGTGGACTTTGCAAGCCGCGCCATCAAAGAGCTGTTCCCACCAGACGGCCCCGTGCGCACCAAGATCATCGGCAAGGTCGACGACCTCAAGCAAGAGCGCGCCGAGCGCAAGCGCGACTTCCTGAACTGGCAGATCACCGAGCAGATCGAGGAGTTCCGCGACGAGCAGGAGCAGATGCTGACCCAGCTACCACTGGGAGGCTCACAGTACCTCAAGCTCTGGTACGACGAGACCAAGAAGCGCCCCTGCGTGGAGTTCCTGCCCATCGACCGCATGATCCTGCCGTTCGCGGCCAGCAACTTCTACACCGCCCAGCGCGCTGCCGAGGTGCATGAGATCACCGAGTGGGAGTACGACCGGCGCGTGGCCAGCGGCATGTACAAGGACGGCACGCACGTGGTCTCCGGCCAAGAGCCCGAGCAGACCCGCGCCCAGAAGGCCAACGACA
>Ga0209400_1000189_pt1 | contig 54753 bp, 51 predicted proteins | sample M_130807_EF_Meta_FD_187313 | JGI IMG/M metagenome (GOLD analysis project Ga0209400, IMG submission 187313) | Freshwater microbial communities from Lake Montjoie, Canada to study carbon cycling - M_130807_EF_MetaG (SPAdes) (version 2) | ecosystem: Environmental > Aquatic > Freshwater > Lake... | reverse complement strand
CGCGCCCGTCTATGGTTATCTTGGCGATATTTATGGCCGCCGCCGCTTCATGTTTGTCGCTCTTGCGCTTTATCTGGGTGCCGCAGTGGCCAGTGCCTTTGCACCCTCCATTACCGTGCTTGCTTTCACCCGCTTCCTGCAAGGGCTTGGCGGCGGTGGTCTTATGTCTCTGTCGCAGGCTTTGATCGGCGAGGCGGTGCCGCCGCGCCAGCGCGGCCAGTTCCAAGGTTATCTCGCAGGCATTGCAGTAACCGCCGCGTCTTTCGGCCCCGTGGCTGGCGCTTTTGTCACCGATCTCTTCGGCTGGCGCGCGGTCTTTCTGATGCATGTGCCCACCGGCATTCTTGCCCTGCTGTTGACTATGCGTTTGAAAGCGCGACACGGGAATGGACAGGGCGGGTTCCGTTTTGATTTTCCGGGCCTGATTTATTTTGTCGGTTTCATTGTGCCTTTGTTGCTGGCGCTGGATCAGGTGCGTTCTTTGAGCGCCGAGCAAAAATCCTTGGCGCTCGGCCTTCTGGGTCTTGCCGTGGTCTCTTTCGTGCTTCTGATCCGCCGCGAATTCAGCATCGACACACCTTTGCTCCCCGTTCGCCTGTTGCGGCAAGCCGCCATTTGGCGGGCGGATTTAATGGCGGCTTGCCATGGCGCTACGCTTGTCTCGCTGGTGTCTTTCATGCCGATTTATCTGCGTGCCGTGCATCAAGCCTCAGCTGGCGATATTTCAACGGTGCTTTTGTCGATCACCGCGGGCATTGGTTCGGGTTCGATTATCACAGGCCGCATTGTGTCGCGCACCGGTCGCACGATGATCTTGCCGTCTGTGACCTTGATGGTCACAACCTTCACGTTGATCATCTTTAGTTTCTATGGGTCTTCGCTGACCACGGTGCAGCTGTCGGCGCTGCTCTTTTTCAATTGCATCACCATGGGCTCGGTGATGGGCGTCGCGCAGATGACGGTGCAAACGGCGGCAGGTCCGCGCCAATTGGGTCAGGCGGCGAGCTCCGTGCAATTGTCGCGCTCGGTGGGCGCTTCGCTGGGAACAGCGGCCATCAGCACTATTCTTTTCACCACGCTTGCTGCGCGTGATCCGGAAGCGGCCAAATTATTCGGTGCTATTTTGCAAGATCCGCAAGCCGCATTGGCGGGCCTGTCATCGGCGCGCCGCCTCGCTGTGACGGAAGAAGTGACAGCGGCTTTCCGCGTCGCCTTTTTGACTTTGGCAGGGTTCACAATGATCGGATCAATCCTCGCCTGGACCAATCCGATGCGCCGCGTCTGAGCTTTTAGCTCGTCATCAAAACCGGAATTTCGGCAAAGTTCATAATGTGGCTGGTTGCGCCACCAAAGAACATTTGCCGCAAACGGCTTTGTGTATAGGCGCCCTTGATCAAGAGATCGCCGCCCAAAGCCTCCACGCCGCGCAAGACTGCTTCACCGCTGTTGCGATGGCGCGCGCTGCGCAAGATGAATTCTGCATTGACGCCATGTCTACGCAGCATTTCGGCATAGAGATCCCCGGCCGGCCCATCTGAGCGGAATTCTTCAACCGTCATGACCATCACCTTCTGCGCTTTGAGCAGAAGAGGCATAGCCATGGCGCTGGCGCGCGCGGTCTCGACACTGTTGTTCCAAGCGATGACGACGGTCTCGCCCAGTTTCTCCGGCGCTTTTGGCGGTGCCAGAATGATCGGCTTGCCGCTTTCAAACAGAACCGTTTCGGCGGTCGCCATGCGCGGATCACTGCGCTCGGGGCCGGGGCGTCCCAGAATCGTAGAATCGAAAATACGCGCATAAGAGCCTATCTGGCTTTCGCCAAAAGCGCTTTCGCCCGTCCAGCCAAAACAAGAATTTGTCCGTTCTTTGCCGGCGTTTTCCAAGCCCGCCTGCCGCATCGCGCCTTCAAAGCGCTGGTGGGCTTCGTCGGCCATATCTTTCCACGTGTTCTGGTCTGCGACGCTCCAGCTCACCGGCATATCAAAAGCCACGAGGTCAGGCAGGTCTGGCCCCAATGGTGTGCCTTCCACATAAGAGCCAAAGCGCTGCGCAACGAGCGTGGCCGTCTGCAAGACGGACTCGATCGCCGAATGAGCTTCAACGGGCACAAGAATGTTTTTCATCGGGGCGAACCTTCAGACGACATGATGGGCGCTAGAATGGCACGAAGCGGAGCCGCCGAACAGATGGGAAGCTCTGACGTTTTCGTAAAAGAGGGGCCTCAGCTGTCCATCTTCAAAGCAGCAATGAAGGCTTCCTGCGGAATCTCCACCTTGCCGAATTGGCGCATGCGCTTTTTGCCCTCTTTCTGCTTGTCGAGGAGCTTACGCTTGCGGGAGGCGTCACCGCCATAGCACTTGGCCGTCACGTCTTTGCGCAAAGCGCGCACAGTTTCACGCGCGATGATCTTGCCGCCAATAGCTGCCTGGATCGGAATTTGGAACATATGCGGCGGGATGAGGTCTTTCAGCTTTTCGACCATGGCGCGGCCGCGGTTTTCGGCGCGCGTGCGATGGACGAGCATAGAAAGCGCGTCGACGGCTTCAGCATTGACGAGGATCGACATTTTCACGAGATCGCCCTCGCGATAGTCACTGATATTGTAATCGAAGCTCGCATAGCCCTTCGAGATCGACTTCAAACGGTCGTAGAAATCAAAGACGACTTCGTTGAGCGGCAGATCATAAGTGACCATGGCGCGCTTGCCGACATAATTCAGGTCAATCTGTGCGCCGCGACGGTCCTGACAGAGTTTCAGCACAGAACCCAGATATTCATCGGGCGTCAGAATGGTCGCACGAATCCACGGTTCGTTGATTGCCGCAATCTTCATCACATCCGGCATATCAGCAGGATTGTGCAGCTCGATATCTGTGCCGTCGCTGAGCGCGATTTTGTAAATCACGGAAGGCGCGGTGGCGATCAGGTCGAGATTGAACTCGCGCTGCAAACGCTCCTGAATGATTTCCAGATGCAAAAGACCCAAGAAGCCGCAGCGGAAACCAAAGCCCAATGCCGCGGAGCTTTCCATTTCATAGGAGAAGCTTGCATCATTCAGACGCAACTTGCCCATGGCCGCGCGCAGATCATCGAAATCTGCGGCGTCTACGGGAAAGAGACCGCAGAACACAACGGGCTGCGCCGGCTTGAAGCCTGGCAGCGCTTCTGCGCAGGCTTTCTTCTCGTCTGTAATGGTATCGCCGACGCGCGTATCAGCCACTTGCTTGATCTGCGCAGTGATGAAACCAACTTCGCCGGGGCCGAGCTCGGCGACGTCTTGCATCTTGGGACGAAACACACCGATTTTGTCGACTGAGTAATGGGCGTCAGCCGCCATCATCTTGATTTTCTGGCCCTTCTTCAAAGTGCCGTCGATGATGCGCACAATGACAACGACGCCCAGATAGGCGTCGTAATAAGAGTCAACCAGAAGCGCCTTCAAGGGCGCAGTCTCATCCCCCTTGGGTGAGGGCAGACGTTTCACAATAGCTTCAAGCACGAGGTCGATACCAATGCCGGTCTTAGCGGAGATCGGCACAGCGTCAGACGCATCAATGCCGATGACTTCTTCAATCTGTTCCTTGACGCGATCGGGCTCAGCGGCAGGCAGATCAATCTTGTTGAGCACGGGCACAATCTCATGTCCCGCGTCGAGCGCGTGATAGACATTGGCGAGCGTCTGAGCTTCAACGCCTTGCGAGGCGTCAACGACGAGCAGCGATCCTTCGCAGGCCGCTAGTGAGCGCGAGACTTCGTAAGCAAAGTCGACGTGGCCGGGCGTATCCATCAAGTTCAGAATATAGGTCTTGCCGTCGAGCGCCTTATATTCGAGGCGCACGGTCTGGGCTTTGATCGTGATGCCGCGCTCACGCTCGATATCCATGGAATCGAGCACTTGCTCCACCATGTCGCGCTCGGCCAGCGTGCCGGTCGTCTGGATGAGACGGTCGGCCAACGTCGACTTGCCGTGGTCGATGTGGGCGACAATGGAGAAGTTGCGGATGTTTTCGATCGGATGGGTCGTCATGGGTGAGGGGATAGCAGGCGCGGGCCTGATTTCCAAGGCTGCCGAGGGGCTTTCCCGCGGGGCGTGGCTTTAGGCCGCTTCGTGGTCCGACTTTTCGTCTGATTTGGTTTTGGTACGCAGCTCTATCGAGAGCGACTGCAGCACTTTCATGACCGTGGCAAAGCTCGGGTTGCCATCTTCTGAGAGGGCTTTGTAAAGGCTTTCGCGAGAGAGGCCGGTTTCTCGGGCAATTTCGGTCATCCCCTTCGCGCGGGCGACGACGCCAAGGGCGTGGGCGAGCAAACCTGGGTCTTGGGACGCGGCAGGGTCACTCAGAATGTCGTTCAGATAGACAGAGATCGCTTTGGGGCTCTTGAGAAATTGCGAACTGTCCCATTCTTTCAGCTCAATGGTCATTTTGTTGCCCTCACAATTTCGGCGCGTATCCTGATCGCCGCCTCTATGTCGCGGCTTTGCGATGACTTGTCGCCGCCAGCCAGCATGAAGATCAGTTCGCGGCCATGCCGTGTGAAATAAAGTCGATATCCCGGCCCGTAGTGGATGCGGGCTTCCATCACGCCAGCCGCAACCGTTTTCACATCGCCCAAATGGCCGGCGCCTATCCGGTCAATTCGCGACGAAATGAGTGCCTGAGCTGTTTCGTCACGAAGAGCCGCGACCCACGCCTCAAACTGAGGCGATTGCCGAACCACAATCATTTTGTATCCTATAGACTACAAAATCAATCAAAAAATGAAATTCACCGGCCCTGCATCAAGCGGCCGACCACTTTGGCCGTGTAATCCACCATGGGCACGATGCGGGCATAATTGAGCCGGGTGGGGCCTATGACCCCCAAAACGCCGACAATCTGCTGGGCGCCATCGCGGAAAGGGGCGGCTATCATCGAGGAGCCCGAAAGCGAAAAGAGCTTGTTTTCCGAGCCGATGAAGATGCGCACGCCCTCGCCTGTCTCGGCCCGCGATAATAGGTCGATCACATCCTTTTTGGTCTCCAGATCGGAGAAGAGCAGGCGGATGCGCTCCAAATCTTCGCCCGCGCGCAAATCATCCAGCAAATTGGCCTGGCCGCGCACAATCAGTTGTTGGCTTTCGCCTTTGAGGCCAGCCCAGCTGGCGAGCCCGGCATCGACCAATTTGGCGGTCAGCTCGTCGAGTTCGGCCTGTGCATTGAGGCGCGCGGCTTCGATCTCGGCCCGCACCTCTCCCAAAGTGCGCCCGCGCAGGCGCGCATTGAGATAATTACCAGCCTCAACCAAAGCGCTGGCGGGCAGGCCCGCGGGGATGGCGACCAGACGGTTTTCGACCGTGCCATCTTCCGACACAAGCACAGCCAAAGCCCGCTCTGCGTCAAGCCGCACATATTCGATATGTTTCAGCCGGATATTTTCTTTGGTCGTCAGAACGACGCCCGCGCCGCGTGTGAGCCCTGAGAGCAGGCTGGAGGCCTCGGCCAGCACGCCATCGAGTGTGCGGTCCTGCGAGGCCGCTTTCACTTCCGCTTCAATCTTCTGGCGTTCTTCTTCGGATGGGGCGCCATATTCCAGCATGGCATCGACGAAAAAGCGCAATCCTATTTCGGTGGGTAAACGTCCAGCTGACGTATGGGGAGCATAGACGAGGCCAAGCTCTTCCAGATCCTGCATGACATTGCGGATAGAGGCGGGCGAAAGCGTGATGGGCAAAAGCCGGGATATATGGCGCGAGCCCACGGGCTCGCCCGTGGCGAGGTAGCTGTCAACAATGGATCTAAAAATCTCGCGCGAGCGGTTGTTCATGCTCGCAAGCGCACCTGCGCCGAAATTCGGATTGCCCGGAGTAATCACCATAGGGGCAACATGGCCCTCGCGGGGCCGCATGGCAAGATACCTCAACAAGACACCTGACCTCGCGCAGGTGTGAACATGTCCAAGCCTTTGTTTGTGGGGTGGATTCCCAATTGGGAATAGACTATCCGAACATGATGCAACAAATGCCGGCAAGGACCGGCGCCGTGGGAGGATGAACATGCAAAACAACAAGCCTATTTTCATGGGTGCGATGGCTGCGATCCTGCTGGCCGGAACGGCGCAGGCGCAAACCCCGGCTGAATTCTACAAGGGCAAGACCGTCGAGTTTTTGATCGGTTATGCGACAGGCGGCAGCAACGACACCTATTCCCGCATGATCGCCCAGCACATGGGCAAGCACATCCCGGGCAATCCGACGGTTGTCGTGCGCAACATGCCGGGCGCTGGCTCCTTCCTCGCGGTCAATCAGATTTTTAACAATTCAGCGAAGGACGGCACGGTCATCGGCCTTGGCTCGCCGACATTGGCGCTCGATGAAAAGCTCGGCACGAATGGCGTGCGCTTCAAGACAGCAGAGCTGAACTGGGTCGGTCGCGTTGGCCCGTTGGTGAATATGGTCTTCACCTGGAAGACGTCGCCGGTAAAAACTATTGAAGATGCGATGAAGCGTGAGACGACGCTTGGCGGAACGGGCGCTGGCTCCACCGTATCTATCTATCCGCTCGTGCTCAATAATGTGCTCGGCACCAAGTTCAAAATGGTCATGGGCTATAAGGGCTCGAACGAAGCCATGCTCGCTGTGGAGCGCGGCGAAGTCGAAGGCCATTCGACAGCCTACGAAGCCGTACGCTCGGCCAAGCCTTCATGGTTCAAAGACGGCAGCATTCATGTGCTCTCGCAATTCGGTCTGAAGCGTCTGCCGGAATTGCCCGATGTTCCGACCGCGATTGAAACGGCCGATACGCAGGAGAAGAAGCAGATTCTCACCGCCATTATGTCGGCGAGCGAAATCGGCACCTCTTTCTTCACCACACCCAAGACCGCAGATGATCGCGTGAATACTTTGCGCCGCGCTTTTGATGCCACCATGGTCGACAAAGCCTTTACAGGCGATCTCGACAAAATGGGCATGAGCATGGGCCCGATGAAGGGTGAAGATGTCCAAAAACTCGTGATGGATGTCGCCAATATCACGCCGGAACTTTTGGAAAAGGTCCGCAAGGCCTATCCGGACGAAAGCAAGTAAGTTCTCGCTTGTCCGCAGGGGTCATGGACCAGTGCGGGTTGATGTTTTCATGGCGCGGCTTGGCCGCGCCATTTTATTTTCAACTTGCAAGATTTTCCGGAATTCGTCGCGCTTCTCATGAATAGAAGCGATGACGAGCCCCATGGGCACGCCAATATCGACCAGCAGACTTTCCGACAATTGCAGACTGGCCTCAATCGTCTCGGGGATCGCATCACTGGCGCCCAGCTCGTATAATTCGCGTGCATGCTGCGCATCGCGGGCGCGCGCAACAATGACGATATCTTTGCGCTCAATGCGCGCCGTTTCCACCACGCGCTCGACGGCTTGCGGATTGTCCATCGTCACCACAAGGCCGCGGGCACGCGCAATGCCGCATCGGCGCAGCAATTCCGGATCGCTGGCATTGCCCCAATAAATCGGAACCCCCGCCTTGCGTTCACTCGAGACAAGTCGCGCATCGCCATCAACGGCTACGAAGGGAATTTTGTGGTGTGCCAATAATTCACTGACCAATTTGCCGACACGACCAAAGCCCGCGATGAGCACAGGCGCATCGCCTTCATCTGGTGGTGGGGCGAGATCGCGCAGGCCATAAAGATCAGCATCGGGATTGGGTGGCGTCACGCGAATGGCCGCGCTCGACAGGCTGGGGATGAGTAACATGGACAGTGTGACCACAATCATCAGGTCGCCACCTGTGGCGATCGGCACGACACCTGTTGCTATGGCGGCGCCCAGCATCACGAAAGCAAATTCACCACCGGGCGCCAGCACAAGCGCAATCTCTCTCGCGACTTCGCTTGTCACGCCTGCAATGCGCCCGACGCCATAGGTCAGAATGGCTTTCAGCACGATAAGCCCAAGAGCGAGCACGATCAGTGGTAGCGGATTGCTAAACAGACGCGCAAGATCAAGGCTGGCGCCCGTCGACACAAAGAACAATCCGAGCAGCAAGCCTTTGAAGGGCTCAATCGTCACTTCGATCTGGCGACGATATTCGGTCTCTGCCAGAAGCAGGCCGGCCATGAAGGCGCCCAGCGTCATCGGCAATCCAGAGGCGGCGGCGAGCACGCTTGTGCCGATGACGACCAATAGACAGGCTGCCATGAAAAATTCCGGCGAGCGCGCATAAGCAACTTGACGAAACAGCGGGCGCAGAATGAGGCGACCGAGGCCAACAATCAGCGCCAGTCCGACAATGGCAGGCACAAGCGCATAGAGAACACCCGTGCCAAAGTTCGCATATTCGCGTGCGCCCAGCATGGCCACCATAAACAGAAGCGGCGCGACCATGAGGTCTTGAAACAACAGAACAGAAAAAGCAGCGCGTCCTGCGGCGACGCGCAGCCGCTTGCGCTCCAACAAAACTGGAATGACAATCGCTGTCGAGGATAAAGCCAAAGCGCCGCCGATGACGCAGGCTGATGGCACGCTCTCGCCCAGAAAGACAGCGACGCCCCCAATGGCAATGGCGCAGACGGCGACTTGCAGCGCCCCTAATCCAAACACAAGCTTGCGCATGCGGTTGAGACGCTCGAAAGACAATTCGAGACCGATCATGAAGAGCAGAAAGACAACGCCAAGTTCGGCGAAGAATTTCATTTCTTCAGCTTCGGAGAAAGTCAGCGCTTTCAATATGGGTGACAGATCACCAAATTTCCCAAGCGCTGAAGGGCCCAGCAGAATGCCCGCACCCAGAAAGCCGATAACGGGTGAAATTTTTAGCCGACGGAAGAGCGGCACGACAATCGCTGCCGTGCCGAGAAAGACGAGTGAATCACGAAAAGGTTCGAGCGCTGGTCCAGTCATGCCTTAGGGTAGAGGGCCTGTTTGACCCGCGGCAATGGAATTTTCCAACAAGCCTGCAACCATCTCGCGCAAGCTACGTAAATCCTTTGTGAAAAGGCGAATGCCTTCAGCGAGTTTCTCGGTCGCCATCGCATCTTCATTCAAAAGGAAGCGGAAGGTTTTTTCATCGAGGGACATTTTCGCAGGCGCAAGCTTGGCTGCCTGTGCGGGATCGAGTTTGCGTGCCAATGCGCCGTCGCTCTTGGCCAGTTCATCGAGCAATGCTGGCGCGATGGTCAGGCGGTCGCAACCGGCTAAAGCTTCAATCTCGCCGAGCGAGCGGAAAGACGCGCCCATCACCACGGTCTTGATGCCATAGGCTTTGTAATAGGCGTAGATGTTGCGAACTGACAGAACCCCCGGATCTTCTTCCGGCCCGAATGTCTTGCCGCTGGCCTTCACATGCCAGTCAAGAATGCGTCCGACAAAGGGTGAGATCAGGAAAGCACCAGCTTCCGCTGCCGCAATGGCTTGTGGCAAGCCGAAGAGCAGCGTCATGTTGCAATCAATTCCTTCGCGCTGAAGGATTTCGCAGGCGCGGATGCCTTCCCAGGTTGTTGCAAGTTTGATCAGCACGCGGTTGCGCGGCACACCGCGCGACTCGTAATCGGCGATAATGGCGCGGCCTTTGCTGACCATGCCCTCGATATCAAAGGAGAGGTCCGCATCCACTTCCGTGGAGACACGGCCGGGCACGATCTTGGCAAGCTCGGCGCCAAAATTGACGGCCAGACGATCTGTAACTTGGCTGGTGACAGCGCGATGGCTGCGGCCCCATTCAATCGCCTCATCGACCAGATGTTTGTAGGCATCCATTTGCGCAGCTTTGAGGATCAGCGTCGGATTGGTGGTGCAATCGGTCGGCTTGAACGCGCCAATGGAAGCCATGTCACCCGTGTCGGCGACAATCGTGGTCATAGATTTGAGCTGGTCGAGCTTGGACGACATGAGATTCTCCTGATGCCGCCATCATGCCCTCTCAGGTCAAGGCGCGCAACTCAAGCCGTCTTTGCGAGGAGTGCAGCGACGCGGCAATCCAGAGGCCGCGCGTGGGGCCTCTGGATTGCTTCGCTCCGCTCGCAATGACGATGATTATTCCACAGTCACCGGCGCGCGCATGGGCAGGCCACCGCGCTTGGCGATGAAATTCATGATCGGCTGCAAGCCCTGCTTGGTCTTCATATTGGAGAAGACATAAGGCCGCTCACCACGCATGCGCTTGGTATCGGCATCCATGATCTCAAGCGAAGCACCAACATAGGGTGCCAGATCGATCTTGTTGATGACGAGCAAATCGGAACGCGTAATGCCCGGCCCGCCTTTGCGCGGGATCTTTTCGCCGCCCGACACATCGATCACATAGATGGTGAGGTCAGCCAGTTCCGGCGAAAAAGTTGCCGCCAGATTGTCGCCACCTGATTCAATCAGGATGATTTCAAGGCCCGGATATTTTTTGCTCATTTCAGACACAGCCGCCAGATTGGCGGATGCATCTTCCCGAATGGCGGTATGCGGGCAGCCGCCTGTCTCGACACCCATGATGCGCTCGGGCGCAAGCGCACCCGCAACGGTGAGCAAGCGTGCATCTTCTTTAGTGTAAATATCATTGGTAATGGCAGCGATATCGTAAGTTTCGCGCAGCGCCTTGCAGAGATTTTCCATCAGTGCCGTTTTGCCCGAGCCAACGGGGCCACCAATGCCGACACGAAGAGGACCATTGAGCGAAGAGGTCATGAGCGAAAGAGCCTCGAATATTGGGTTTCATGTTGCATGGAGAAAAGATCAGCACGGATGGTGGCAGAACCCAGATCATCCAATGTGGACGACGCAGCAAAACGCGCTGTCTCTTGAATGGCGGGCAGCGCGCCTGCCGTGACACGCTGGCCATCCGTCTGGCCGATGGGACCAAGGCGAACAGCAGCGGAAACAAGATTAGCGCTGAAGGCGAGCAGGAAATGCTCTAGCGTGGCAGCCAGCGGCAGATCATGCGCGCCAGCGGCGGCGCCGACCGCTACCGGGTAAGCTGTCTCACCATCCAGCGCCTCAAGCGCTGCGCATGGCCAGCTGGTGCGCATGGCCGTCACAAAAGCTGTGCCCTGTTGTGCAGTTTCCAGACGCCGCTCGCGCGAAGGTGCGAGTGCCAGTGCCAGTTCATTGATCTCGGCCAAAGCCTGTGCATCACCCGCTGCGCGATGGCTGGCGGCCACCAGCACCGCATCATTGCGGCCAGAGCCAAGCAGCAAAAGATCATTGATCCATGCGCTTAAGGTCGTTGCATCATGCACGTCACCACATTCCACCGCCCATTCGAGCGCATGGCTATAGGCAAAGGCGCCAACCGGAAAGGCGGGCGACAGCCAGATGGTGAGCGGCAGATGCGCGCCATCAGCCATGTTTGTGGCCGTGATGGTGGTCGTGATCACAGCCGCAATCATCACCATGCTTGTGGTCATGGTGGTCATGATCGTGATGATCATGGCTATGTTCGGGCTGCGCATAAGCCCCGCCTTCCGGATCAAAGGCGGCTTCAATCAGCGCGACTTTGGCGCCAAGCCCGCGCACCATATCTTCAATCACATGGTCGCGGCGGATGCGGATGCGATTATCAAAAATCTGCACCGGCAGATGGCGGTTGCCGAGGTGCCAGGACACATTGGCAAGCTCGCGCGGGCTGCCGCAGCGAATTTCAGCCAAGGGCTCAGGCTTGCCGAGCACTTCGATCAGGCGGCCATCATCAAGCATAATCGCATCGCCCGTGCGCAGCATAATAGCTTCCGGCAGATCGAGCAGAAACTCGAGCCCCCGCACGCAAGTCATGGTCGCACGGCGGCGATGGCGCTCCGTTGAGTCGAGCAGAACAGTATCAGCGCAGGCATTTTTGCCTGCGGCCTGAGCCAAGATTTTTCCAGCGCGGATCATGATGGCTCCCTCAGAACATGAAATAGCGTTGCGCCATCGGCAGAACCGAGGCGGGTTCGCAAGTCAGCAGCACGCCATCGGCCGTCACCGCATAAGTCTCCGGATCAATCCGCAGCTTTGGGGTCGCACCATTATGGATCATGCTCTTTTTCGAAATCTGTTTGCGCGTGTCTTGCACAGCGACCATTTGCTTGCTGACACGCAAGTTGGTCGCAATGCCCTTGTCGAGCGCCAATTGCGACACGAATATCAGAGCTGTGCGCGAGATGGCTGCGCCATAAGAACCAAACATCGGGCGATAATGCACAGGCTGCGGCGTCGGGATCGACGCATTAGGGTCGCCCATGGGCGCGGCTGCAATCATGCCGCCCTTGATGATGAGATCAGGTTTTACGCCAAAGAAAGCCGGCGTCCACAAAACAAGATCAGCAAGCTTGCCGGCTTCCACCGAACCAATATGGCGCGACACGCCATGCGCAATGGCAGGGTTGATCGTATATTTGGCGATATAGCGTTTTACCCGCGCATTATCATTGTCGCCTTTGTCTTCGGGCAGGGGCCCGCGCTGGCGCTTCATCTTGTCGGCTGTCTGCCAGGTGCGGATGATGACTTCACCAACGCGCCCCATGGCTTGTGAATCCGAGCTCATCATCGAGAGCGCGCCCAGATCATGCAGAATATCTTCCGCCGCGATGGTCTCTTTGCGGATGCGGCTTTCAGCAAAAGCCAGATCTTCAGGGATGGACGAGTCGAGATGGTGGCAGACCATCAGCATGTCGAGATGCTCATCCAGCGTATTCTTGGTGAAAGGCCGTGTCGGATTGGTCGACGAGGGCAGCACATTTTCAAGCTCAGCCACACGCATAATGTCGGGCGCATGACCACCGCCAGCCCCTTCCGTGTGGAAGGCATGAATGGTGCGGCCTTTGAAAGCCTTGATCGTGTCTTCGACAAAGCCTGATTCATTCAGCGTGTCACTGTGCAGCATCACCTGCACATCGTGGTCGTCAGCAACCGACAGGCAATTATCAATAGCTGCAGGCGTGGTACCCCAATCCTCATGCAGTTTCATGGCGCAAGCGCCTGCTTCAATCTGCTCGATGAGGCCGCGTGGCGTGGCGGCATTGCCCTTGGCGGCAAAGCCCAGATTCATCGGGAAGGAATCGGCCGCCTCAATCATGCGCGCAATATGCCAGGGGCCGGGCGTGCACGTCGTGGCGAATGTGCCAGTTGCAGGCCCCGTGCCGCCACCCAGCATGGAGGTGACGCCCGACATCAGCGCTTCTTCAATCTGCTGCGGGCAGATGAAATGGATGTGCGTATCAAAGCCACCAGCGGTGAGGATCTTGCCCTCACCCGCAATCACTTCCGTGCCGGGGCCAATGATAATATCGACGCCCGGCTGGATTTCCGGATTGCCCGCCTTGCCGAGTTTAAAGATACGCCCATCGCGCAAGCCCACATCGCATTTCACAATGCCCCAATGGTCGATCACGACTGCATTGGTGATGACCGTGTCGACGGCGCCTTCAGCGCGCGAGAGTTGCGATTGCCCCATGCCGTCACGGATCACTTTGCCGCCGCCGAATTTCACCTCTTCGCCATAGATGGTGAAATCTTTCTCGATCTCGATCATCAGTGCAGTGTCGGCGAGGCGCACTTTGTCGCCTTTTGTGGGGCCAAACATATCTGCATAAGCAGTGCGGGAGAGTTTCCTTGTCATTGTCTCATCTCCCTCTCAGAGCTTGCCCATAATGTCGCCGCGAAAACCATAGACTTCGCGATTGCCTGCCAGTGCCACAAGCTGCACATCGCGGCTCTGTCCGGGCTCGAAGCGCACAGCCGTGCCAGCCGGAATATCCAGCCGCATGCCGCGCGCCTTGGCGCGATCAAAAGACAAAGCGGTGTTTGTCTCGAAGAAATGGTAATGCGAGCCGACTTGAATCGGGCGGTCGCCGGTGTTTGAGACTTTCAGCGTGACGGTCTCGCGGCCTTCATTCATCAGCACATCGCCTGTGCCAGCCAAGACGGCGCCGGGAATATCCTTGGAAGCCGAGCCGCGGATCGGCTCATGCACCGTCACGAGCTTTGTGCCATCGGGGAAAGTTGCTTCCACCTGCACATCGTGGATCATTTCGGCAATGCCTTCCATCACCATGTCGGCGGTGACGACATGCGCGCCGGCTTCCATGAGGTCAGCCACGCTACGTCCATCGCGTGCGCCTTCGACCACGAAATCGGTGATGAGCGCGACGGCTTCGGGATGGTTCAGCTTGACGCCACGCGCCAGCCGATTGCGGGCGACCATGGCGGCCAGTGCCACGAGCAATTTGTCTTTTTCACGCGGTGTGAGATTCATGGGAACAAAACTCCCTATTGCCAGACGCGCGGCGCTGCGCGGCCACGCAAAGTTTCAAGAAGAGGCACAAGTGCAGCGCGGATGTTTTCCGGCTGCGCGGATAAAAAGCGAATGGCGAGTAGGCCATTCCAGGCACTCGCACCCCAAGCGCAAGGCGCATTGCTCAGACATTCGCGCGCGAGATCAACAAGGCTTTCAGCCTCGGGCGCAATATGGAGAAAAAGTGCTGTGCCGCGCGCGCCATTTCCACTTGTCTTGCGGTCGAGCGTTGCACCCAATGAGCCATCAAGGCGCAGATTGTCGGCATAGATCAGCTTGCCACCACGGCGCAGACGCCATGTGTCGGCAAGCATTCCGTTGATACTGTCTTCGCCCATGGCAAGGCGGCCGAATGTCGTGGCCTCCAGCAGTGTCACGCGCGCATCTTCTGCCATCTCGAGGCAGAAAGAGCGTTTCAGTTTCGCGCCTTCAAACAGAATGGTTTCCTGCGGCAACCATTCAAGCCGCGCACCAGCGCCCGCGGTCAGAGACAGCGCAACTTCGGCAGCCACATTTTGCGCGCGATAGATTTTTTCCGCCGCTTGCGTGGTGATCATCGCATCCGCGCTTGCATCGACCTCGAAGGCGAGCTCCGCTCGGTCGCCACCAATAATGCCGCCGCCCGTGTTGACGAGCACGGCCTCGCAGGTCTGCGCATTGCGCGGAAAGCGCAGGCGTAGGCCCCCACCTTCATAGAGATCGGCCAAGCCGCAGCGCCCATCAAGCGCGGAGAAACGCGCACGGATGGCGCCGCGCGCACGCGCGGTTTGCGGCACATGAGGGGTCACAAAAGGCGCGTTCACGGGGCCCACTTGGAAAAGAAATACCTCACCCGCTCAAACGGAGAGGCGGCTGCGGACATCTTTCTCCACCATGGAGGATTTGTCACCCGAGATCACGACAGCACCGCGGTCCATGACGCAGAAATCATCCGCCAGGTCGCGTGCAAATTCGAAATATTGCTCGACCAGCACGATGGCCATGTCGCCCTTCTGGCGCAGATAGTCAATGGCGCGGCCGATATCCTTGATGATGGAGGGCTGGATGCCCTCGGTCGGCTCATCCAGCACCAAAAGGCGCGGGCGCGTGACCAAGGCGCGACCAATGGAAAGCTGCTGCTGCTGGCCACCTGACAGATCGCCGCCACGCCGCCAGAGCATGTCCTTCAGCACGGGGAAGAGATCGTAAATCTCGTCTGGCACATAGCGGTCGGCTCGTTTGGCTGCGGCAAAGCCAGTTTCCAGATTTTCGCGCACGGTGAGGAGCGGAAAAATCTCGCGGCCCTGCGGCACAAAGGCGATGCCGCGCTGCGCGCGTGCATGGGGTGCGAGTTTCGACACATCCTCGCCCTCCCACATGATGCGTCCACCCGCGATATTCTGGTGCCCGCAAATGGCGCGCATCAGCGAGGTCTTGCCCACACCATTGCGGCCCATGACGCACATCACGCGGCCGGGCTTGGCATTGAGCGAGACGGAGCGTAGCGCCTGCGCCGCGCCGTAATAGAGGTCGATAGATTCAACGGCGAGCATGGTTCAGCGCCCCAAATAGACTTCAATGACGCGCGGATCAGCGCTGACAACATCAAGCGGCCCTTCGGCCAGCACAGAGCCTTCGTGCAAAACAGTGACCTTCACGCCGAGATCACGCACGAAGCTCATGTCATGTTCGACAACGACGACCGAATGATCGACAGCAATCTCGCGCAGCAATTCGGCGGTTTGCGCGGTTTCAGCATCCGTCATGCCGGCCACCGGTTCGTCCACCAGCAGCAGTTTCGGGTCTTGCGCCAGCAACATACCGATTTCGAGCCATTGCTTTTGCCCGTGTGACAGATCAGCGGCGAGCCGGAAGCGATGATCTTTCAGCTTGGTGGTTTCCAGAATCTGGTCGATGCGGTTGCGCATGTCAGCAGACGGTTTGCCAAATAAAGTGGCGAGTGCCGAGCGCGGGGCCTTCAGCGCAAGCAGGATGTTGTCGTCAACCGTATGGCTCTCAAAGACAGTCGGCTTTTGAAACTTGCGGCCAATGCCCAGTTCCGCAATTTCCGCTTCGTCCATTTTGGTCAGGTCATAGGAGCCACCAAACAAAACATCGCCTTCATCAGGCCGCGTCTTGCCGGTGATAATGTCCATCATCGTGGTTTTGCCCGCGCCATTCGGGCCGATAATGGCGCGCATTTCGCCTGGTGCGAGTGTGAGCGAGAGGCCGCGCAGTGCTTTGTAGCCATCAAAAGAAACGCTAACGCCATCGAGATAGAGGAGAGAGTTTTTGGCAATATCCATGGGCCTCACTCCGCCGCTGTTGCGGCAGCGCCGCTTTGTTTGGCCGCCTGTCGCCGCGCTTTGAATTGATCAAGCACGCCAATCACACCCTTGGGCAGGAAGAGCGTGACGATTACGAAGAGCGCACCCAGTGCAAACAGCCAATATTCTGGCAAAGCACCGGTGAAGAACGTCTTGCCCCAATTGACGATGATCGCACCCAGCGCCGCCCCCACCAAAGTGCCGCGTCCGCCCACTGCCACCCAGATAACAGCTTCAATCGAATTGGCAGGCGCAAATTCACCCGGATTGATAATGCCCACTTGCGGCACATAAAGCGCGCCCGCCACACCCGCCATCATGGCCGAGAGTACGAAGACGGCCAGTTTGTAGGTCTCGACCCGATAGCCCAGAAAGCGCGTGCGTGATTCCGCATCGCGAATGGCAATGACCACTTTGCCGAATTTCGATTGCGTGACAGCACGCGCAATCAGATAGCCGGTGCCCAAAGCAATCGAGCTCGCCATGAACAGCGCGACGCGCGTTTCTTTGGCCTGCACATTAAAGCCCAGAATATCCTTGAAATCTGTCAGGCCATTATTGCCGCCAAAGCCCATGTCATTGCGGAAGAAGGCCAGCAGCAGCGCATAAGTCATAGCTTGCGTGATGATCGAGAGATAAACGCCTGTCACGCGTGAGCGGAAGGCGAGAAATCCGAAGACAAAGGCTAGCAGGCCGGGGATCAGCAGCACCATCAGCATGGCATAGGGAAAGCTCTGAAAGCCCCACCAAGTGATCGGCAATTCCTTCATGTTCAGAAAGACCATGAAGTCGGGCAATTCAGGATGCGCATAAACGCCGCGCGTGCCGATCTGGCGCATGAGATACATGCCCATTGCATAACCACCCAGCGCAAAGAAAGCGCCGTGGCCCAGCGAGAGAATGCCGCAATAACCCCAGACGAGATCCAGCGCGATAGCGAGCAGCGCATAGCAAACATATTTGCCAAATAGCGCGACGAGATAGGGCGGCAGCGCGAAAGCAGAGTTTGCCGGCACCATCAACGCCAGCACAGGCACCAGAATGGTAGCAGCCGCGATAAGGCCCAGAAAAATGCCGCCACGCGTGTCGATGAGTGAGAGCAGGAGAGGCTTGCGCGTTTCCATCATCATGCCTCCACCGCGCGACCTTTGAGGGCAAAGAGCCCGCGTGGCCGTTTCTGGATGAAGAGAATGATGAAGACGAGGAGCAGGATTTTGCCGAGCACCGCGCCCGCAATCGGCTCCAGAAATTTGTTCGCGACACCCAAAGTCAGCGCGCCGAGCAATGTACCCCAGAGATTGCCGACACCGCCAAAGACCACGACCATGAATGAGTCGATAATGTAACTCTGGCCGAGATTGGGCGAGACATTGTCAATCTGCGACAGCGCCACGCCTGCCATTCCAGCAATGCCCGAGCCAAGGCCAAAGGCCATTGCATCTATGCGGTTTGTATCAATGCCCATTGAGGATGCCATGCGGCGATTCTGTGTGACGGCGCGCATGCGAAGACCGAAAGAGGTCGCGCGCAAAACAAATTGCAGCGCGAAAAACACGGCAATGGCAAAGACAATGATCCACATGCGGCCATAGCCGATTTGCAGCGCGCCAAAATCAAACGAGCCCGCCATAAAGTCAGGCGCGGAAACCTCGCGATTGTTGGCCCCAAAAATCGTGCGCACGGCTTGTTGCAAGATCAAGGAAATGCCGAAAGTCGCGAGAAGGGTCTCGAGCGGGCGACCGTAGAGAAAGCGGATCACCACACGCTCGATCACAATGCCGACTGCCGCTGTCACGATGAATGCCAGCGGAATGGCAATAAAGAGGGAATAATTCAACAGGCTTGGGTGGCTCGTGCGTGCCCATTCCTGCACAGCGAAAGTGGTGTAAGCGCCCAGCATCACCATTTCGCCATGCGCCATGTTGATAATGCCCATGACGCCGAAGGTAATGGCGAGACCAATGGCGGCTAGTAGCAACACAGAGCCGAGTGACAGGCCGTACCAGATGTTCTGTACATTGCGCCACAAAGCGAGGCGACCTTGGATTGAAGAGATCGCACTCTCAGCCGCCGTTTTCACGTGACCTTCGCTCCAAGAGACAATGGTCGAGAGCACGCCAAGTGCTTCTTGGTCGCCACGATTTTTCAAAACTTCCACCGCTTCCAGGCGGCGCACTTCCGAAGCGCCGCTATCGCTGGCGATAATCGCTGCGCGTGCTTCTTCGAGAATCTTTTTGTTGGCTGACACTGTTTCTTTTTCGAGCGCGGCTTCGACCAAGGGCAGGGCGCTGGCATCACGCGATTTGAACACGCTGTCGGCTGCGGCTTTGCGCTTGGCCGGATCAGGCGACATGAGCGTCAGGGCGCCGCGTGCGGCATCGAGCGAGCGGCGCACGGCATTATTGAGGCGTACTTTTTTGAGAGCAGACGCCATCACATCGGCGGCTTCGCCTGTTGCGGCATCAAACATTTTGCCCGCTTCATCGGCGAAATAGAGTTTGCGCGCAGGACCATTGAAATAGAGCCGATTGGCTGCAAGCGCTTCGACGATTTGGGGTGCAGTCGATAAGTCCGACGCGGGCAATTCGTTCAGCGCACGTTCTGTCTCGGGGAATTTATCGCTGGTGAGGCCAATAATAATGCTGGATTCGCCCTGCGCGCGGGCTTGCGGGGCAACAAACAGGGCGAGCAGCAAGAGAACAAAAGCAGCGGCTGCAAATGACAGCATTTCCACGAGGCTTTTTGCGCCGTTCGCCGGAAGCGGCAGGGCGCGCGCAAGCGGCGCACGCGGGCGTGGAAGCTGGTTCATCTTGGCCTCTTGGAAGCTGTCCCGCAGTTTGTCCTGCGTGGATTTTCGTTTGCGTGGCCCGGACAGTGTTTGCCGTCCGGGCCGCTTTTGACTGCGCTTGTGAGGAGGGAGGGGCGCGCAGTCTGTTGGTTCAGGCGTGGCTTACTTGGTCGCGCCGCCGCACTTGCCGGTCTTCACATTGAAGTTGCCGCATGAGAGGGGCTTGCGCCAATCGGAGATCATATCCTTCGAGCCGTCGAGATAATCCGACCATTCGTCACCCACGACGAGACCAGATGTCTGCCAGACCGTATTGAACTGACCATCAGCCTGCACTTCGCCGATCAACACTGGCTTGGTGATGTGGTGGTTCGGCATCATGGTCGAATAGCCGCCGGTGAGGTTGGGCACCGAGACACCGATCATCGCATCCAGCACGGCTTCCGTGTCGGTCGTGCCGGCCTTTTCAACCGCCTTCACCCACATGTTGAAGCCGATGACGTGTGCTTCCATCGGGTCATTGGTCACGCGCTTCGGGTTCTTGGTGAAAGCCTTCCACTTTTCAATAAAGGCCTTGTTGTCGGCATTTTCGACCGACTGGAAGTAGTTCCAGGCAGCGAGATGGCCAACCAGCGGCTTGGTGTCGATGCCGGCGAGTTCTTCTTCACCCACCGAGAAAGCCACAACCGGAATGTCGGTCGCCTTCACGCCTGCATTGCCGAGTTCCTTGTAGAAAGGCACGTTGGCATCACCATTAATGGTCGAGACAACGGCTGTCTTTTTGCCAGCTGAACCGAACTTCTTGATGTCAGCCACAATCGTCTGCCAATCGGAATGGCCGAACGGCGTGTAGTTGATCATAATGTCTTCTTGCTTCACGCCTTTCGACTTGAGATAGGCCTCAAGAATCTTGTTGGTCGTGCGCGGATAGACATAGTCAGTGCCAGCGAGCACCCAGCGCTGCACTTTTTCACTTGCCATCAGATAATCAACAGCAGGAATGGCTTGCTGGTTGGGGGCTGCACCCGTGTAGAAAATATTCTTGGAGGATTCTTCACCTTCATATTGCACGGGATAGAAGAGGATCGAATTCAGCTCTTCGAACACTGGCAAAACGGATTTGCGCGAGACAGATGTCCAGCACCCGAAAGTGGCCGAGACCTTGTCCTTCGAGATCAGCTCGCGTGCCTTTTCAGCAAACAGCGGCCAGTTGGATGCGGGGTCAACAACGACAGGCTCAAGCTTCTTGCCGAGCAGGCCGCCTTTTTTGTTCTGCTCTTCGATGAGCATGAGCATGACGTCTTTCAGCGTGGTTTCGCTGATGGCCATCGTGCCCGAGAGAGAATGGAGAATACCGACTTTGATGGTGCCAGCGCCCTGGGCGAAGGCCGAGGTCGAGGCAAAGGCAATTGCGCCACCGAGGGCCGCGCCAGCGGTGCGCAGCATGATACGCCGGGTGAAAGACATGGCATCCCCTAAAAGTTGCCGGTCAGCCCGAGGAGGAGGTGGGCGCCGGTGTGTTGCGATCGTCCGCGAGGGACGCAAGAGGATGGGTGCAACGGGCGTGCCAGAGCGATGAATGTCGCGGGCACAGGGACTTCTCCCGCAGAGGCCCTCCAGAAGTGCGGTTTTGAGGCAGGGTAAGTGGCGGGCTGCCCTCGATGAGGCAGTTAAGCGCTTAATTTATAGGCAGTATCTGGGCTGCTTCCGGCATTGGCAGGCTGTGCTTGCTTCATCCATGGCCAGATCGCCACTCTATGAATCATTGGCTCTTATCTTAGTCTGAGGCGCTTCTTGCTTGGACTTTGGGTTCCGTTCGGGCTGGTTTCGTGAGACTTTCGCCGCCGTTTTGAACAAAGCTGAAGGATTCGCGCGTGTCACAGCATCGCCGCTTCGAAGGAAAGATCCTCATCGCCACGCATAATGCGGGCAAGCTTGCAGAGATGCGCGAGCTTCTTGAGCCCTATGGCATTAGCGCGGTCTCGGCAGGCGAGCTGAATCTCGGCGAGCCGGAAGAGACGGGCTCAACCTTTATGGCCAACGCCGAAATCAAGGCGCGCGCAGGCGCTGAGGCCTCGGGGCTGCCGTCCTTTGCTGATGACAGCGGCATTTGCGTCGCGGGTCTTGATGGCGCACCTGGGATTTATTCCGCGCGTTGGGCGGTTGATAAAAAATTCGATGCCGCCATGGCGCGCATTGATGCGGAGCTCAATGCCAAAGGCATTGGTCGCGACCAGACGCGCAAAGGCTGGTTCATCTCGGCGCTCTGCATTGCTTGGCCCGATGGTCATGTCGAACATTTTGAAGGGCGCATTGATGGCGATCTCGTCTGGCCACCGCGCGGCACAGCCGGTTTTGGCTATGATCCCATATTCCTGCCGGAAGGTCACACGCGCACATTCGGCGAAATGACATCGGACGAAAAGCACGGGCTTCCTGCTGATGGCTCGCGCGCTCTGTCGCATCGCGCACGTGCCTTTCAGGATTTGGCAAAGGCGTGCCTCGCGATATAAAGCGCCTTCCTTGCGAGCCGAAGGCGAAGCAATCCAGAAAGCACCGCGTGAGGCCTCTGGATTGCTTCGCTGCGCTCGCAATGACGGGCGAAATATGCGATCATTCCTCATGTCTTCCACCACGCAAAATTTCGATCCGGGCTTTGGGGTCTATGTTCATTGGCCCTTCTGTCTGTCGAAATGTCCCTATTGTGATTTCAACTCGCATGTCCGCTACAAGACGGTGGATCAGGCGCGATTTGTTGCGGCTTTTCAGCGTGAGATTGCGCATCGCGCAGGGCTCGCACCGGGACGCAAAGTCACCTCCATTTTCTTTGGCGGCGGCACACCTTCTTTGATGGAGCCGCAAACAGTCGGCGCCATTCTCGATGCCATTGCGGGCGCGTGGTCTGTCGCGCCCAATGCGGAAATCACGCTCGAAGCCAATCCGACCAGCGTGGAAGCCAATCGCTTCCGCGGCTTTCGCGCGGCAGGCGTCAATCGCGTGTCGCTGGGCGTGCAGGCGATGAATGATGTTGATCTGAAGCGCTTGGGCCGTATGCATACATCAGATGAAGCCATGCAAGCGGTCGCTATTGCAGCCTCCATCTTCGAGCGCTTCTCTTTCGATCTCATTTACGCGCGCCCCGACCAGACGCCGGAGGCTTGGCGCGAAGAATTGCGCGGAGCTATTGCGCGTGCGGCTGAACATTTGTCGCTCTATCAGCTCACAATTGAGCCCGACACAATGTTTCAAAAACTCTTCGATGCCGGAAAGCTCAAAATGCCGGATGAAGATGTCTCGCGCGCTTTGTGGGATGTGACGCAAGAAGTGACGCAGGCCGCAGGTCTGCCGGCTTACGAAATCTCAAATCATGCGCGCCCCGGTGCCGAAAGCCGGCACAATCTCGTCTATTGGCGCTATGGCGAATATGCGGGTGTTGGTCCCGGCGCGCATGGGCGTCTCGTCACCAATGAAGGTCGCCTCGCGCAGGCGACAGAAAAACATCCCGAGACATGGCTGGAACATGTTGAGCGCGATGGCCATGGGATTATTGAAACAGAAGTTCTCACGCCGGAAGCACAGGGCGATGAATTTCTACTGATGGGTCTGCGCCTGAAAGAAGGCATTGATCCCGCCCGCTTTGAAGCTTTGTCAGGGGTCACACTCAATCCGCGCCGTGTTGCAGATCTCATTGAACATGGAATGATTCAACAAGACACGGATGGGCGCATCCGCGTCACGCAGCAGGGTTTCCCCGTGCTCGATGCGATTGTCGCCGATCTCGCTGCTTAAGTGCCCGAAGCAAATGTTTTGGGCGCAGGGCTCACCGGATTGGCCGCGCCACTGCGCACTTCCAACACATTGAGACCGCGCTCATTCAAGCCGTCAATGGTGAAGCGGAAGAGGCCATCAATACCGTTAAAGCCGGTGGGTGATGTCAGCACGCTTTCCGAATAACGCGCATCGCCTTGTGTGCGTGCCAGCGCTGCGGCAAGCGCAACAGCATCATAGGCAAGAGTTGCAATGCGTGCCGGCTCCGAGCCAAAGCGCGCGCGATAGCGACCTGCAAAAGCATTGAAGCCCGCATTGTCGGGGGCCGCAAACCACGCGCCTTGCAGGGCGGGCAAATTCAACACGCGGGAATCATTCCAAAGTCCCGTGCCGAGAATTTGCACCTTCTTGCCATCCAATCCATTGGCCGCAAGAAGGCCTGCAACAGCTGCCATATTCTCAGCCTGTTCCGGAATGAAGAGCGCATCAATCTGGCCGGCCTTGGCCGCGAGCTTTTGAATGGCAGGGCCCGCATTGCCCGGCGTGTAGCGTTCAATCTCGACACGCAGGCCGCGCTTATTGGCGAGATCAACAAATTGGTTGATCGCCACATTCCCATAATCATTTTCAGGCGCGAGTGCGGCGAAATTTTTCTTGCCGCGTGAAATCGCATGATCGACCACGCGGTCTACGTAATTCTCAACCAGGAATGAGAGAAGATAAGAGCTGCGCGCCGCCGTGCTGCTGTCGGTTGAAAAACCGATCATCGGCTTTCCGGCCGCACGTGCCATGCGTCCGACTTCTTTCACATTGGGCGCATAGAGCGGGCCGACAATCAGTTCAGCGCCTTCAGCAAGCGCGGCTTGTGCCGCTTGGCGTGCGCCATCCAATGTCGAGAGGTCATCCTTGATGATCAGGTCGACATTATTGGTGCCAGCTTCTGCCACCGCCAGTTCGGCGGCATTGCGTAATGCTTGGCCGACCGTGCTGGGCTTGCCCGCCTGTGTGAGCGGCAAGATCAAAGCGATGCGTGTACGCGATTCGTTGAGGGGTGCTGTGAGATTTTCTGATTCCACTGGTGTCGTGGGAGCCGACAAGGGCGCTTGTTGCGGGCGGCCTGTGGGGCCGCATCCGGCGAGCAGCAATGCACTAAGCGGCGTAGCCAAAACGAGAAGTCGACGGGATACGGAAAAAGAGATCATCAGATGCGCCAAAAATGCTGTGGCCCGGCGACATGTGCCGGAGCCCTCCTTGAGCGCCTCAAGAGACATAAAGCGCCATTCTGAGCAATATGGTGCTGCAAAAGGGCCGAAACTATGACTTGGCTTTTATAGTCCTCTGTTCTCTATACAGGACGAATTTTACGTTATAAAGAACAGACTGAGGCGGCTTTGGTTGGTAAAACTGAAGCTGAGGCTGGAGCGGAACAATTGAGCGACAAAGAGGGCAAAGGCGGCAGCTATACGGCGCTGGGGCTGAAGGCCGAGGCTGAGCCGATTACGCCGGGGCTGCATGTCGTGGCGACCCCCATCGGCAATTTGCGCGATATTTCTCTGCGCGCGCTGGCAACCCTTGCAGCAGCTGATGCTGTGCTGGCTGAAGACACGCGCTTGACCAAAAATCTGCTCGCCCATTACGGCATTTCAACACCGCTGGTTGCTTATCACGAACATAATGCTGCTGTGGTGCGCCCCCATTTGCTCGCGCGGCTGAAAGATGGCGCAGCCCTCGCGCTTGTATCGGATGCGGGTACGCCGCTCGTCTCCGACCCCGGTTTCAAGCTCGTCGCTGACGCTGTGGAACAAGGCATTGAAGTCATAGCCGTGCCGGGTGCATCCGCTGTGCTCGCTGCGCTTGTTGTGGCTGGCCTGCCGACAGATCGCTTCTTCTTTGAAGGTTTCTTACCATCGAAATCAGGTGCACGGCGCCAGCGTATTGGCGAATTGGCGGCCATTCCCGGCACATTGGTGTTTTTCGAAAGTCCCCGTCGATTGGCCGAAACTTTGAATGATCTCGCCATTGTGCTGGGTCGTCGCGAGGCTGCGATCGCGCGTGAACTGACTAAACATTATGAGACGGTGCGCCGCGGCTCGCTGCGCGCTCTGGCTGATCAATTGGCTGCTGAAGATCCGCCGAAAGGTGAAATCGTCTTGCTGGTTGGCCCCCCCGGTGCGCAAGAGGCGGAAGAGGGTGCGGCTGATCTCGACAGCCGCCTCATCGAAGCGATGAAGAAATTTTCAGTCAAAGATGCAGCCTCCGTTGTCGCGGCCGAAATCGGCCTGCCGCGTCGTCGCGTCTATGCGCGCGCCATCCAGCTCTCGGCAGAAGCGGATGGAGGCGACGGCTGAGTGATCCGCGCTCCAGCTCTGATCGTCGCCGCGCCCGTGGCCTCGGGATTGAAGCGGAATTTCTCGCGCGCCTTTTTCTGCGCGTAACAGGCTGGCAAGTCCTCGCACATTCTTATGCGGCGCATGGCGGCGAAATAGACATTATCGCCAAGCGCGGCTCCCTGATCATTTTCGTCGAGGTGAAAGCGCGCAAACACCGCGATGCAGCGCTGCTCGCCATTGATGGTCGCAAAATCGCCCGTCTCTCCAAAGCCGCCCGTCATTGGCTGGCGCGCAATCCTGCCGCGCAGACCTGCGGGCTCAGGGGGGATGCCATTCTCATGGTGCCATGGCGCTGGCCGGAGCGGGTCGAGAGCGCTTTTGAACTCGATCTGTGACGAGGCTATAATGAGGGCATCGTCTTTGAGTGCTCGTCCTATGTTCCGTGCTTTTATCTTCGCGGCAGCCTGTCTTCTCTCGCAGAACGTTTGGGCTGGCTCCTATTCGTTGAACGGAAACCAGCGTTGGATTGCGCTGGCGAGCCGCCAAGATTTGAATCACGCCATCGGCATTGCGCAGACGTTTAGCTGGCGTCTGTCGGGTGTGCGCGTGATGCAAAGCGCCAATGGATGGTATGCGGTGGTCGCCGGCCCCCATGACGGGACGGACATTCGCCCTGTGCGCCAAAAGCTTTTGTCCACGGGGACAGCGCCCAAAGATATGGCGCTATCAAAAGGCGATGCCTATGTCGCTGAAGTCTGGACGAAGAAAGCCCCCGAGTTTTTGTTCAGTGGAGAATATGAGGGCGGTGATAAGCCTGCCTCGTATAGTTTTCGTGATTTGAACCTCACGCTCTCACGCGTGCGCAGCAAAGATAATGATGATTACGACCCGACATTCTCTGCTTCGCGCAATGGCAAAATTCTCTTCAATGTGCAGATCGAAGAATTAAATCGCGAAGAGCCGCGCTCTGATGTGATCGCGCTGCGGCTTGATCCGGCAATTGCCTCCCCGCAATTCGTCTTTACGGCTTTCACTGGTGGCGCACATTGCTGCACCGAGACGCGTTTCATCACGCAAGCGGGTGAGGCATGGCGCGTTGTCGAGGGCGAGATTTTAGATGCAGACGGATATTGGTTTGAAGATATCGATGGCGATGGAATTTATGAAATTCTCTCGGCCGATAATTCTTTTCTTTATGCTTATGCCTCTTACGCGGAATCACGCGCGCCTATCCGCATCCATGTCTTACGCGATGGCGTATTGCTGGATGTCACGAATGATCCAAAATATGAGTCTTTGCGCCGCCAAAAAATTCACGCCATGGAATTTGAAATGGCCAATAATAGCGAGCTGACCACATCCAATGGCTTTCTCGCAGCATGGGTGGCAACCAAAGCTTTGGTCGGTGAATTGGATGATGCATGGGCGCGGATGATGGGGACCTATAATTCCTCCTCCGATTGGCCGCTCAGTGAATGTATGGTCGAGCTCGATGCCAAAGGCCTGTGTCCGCCGGGCAAAGAGATCGCGCTGTCTTATCCCTCCGCCCTGCGTAAACATCTTGAGAAGAGCGGCTATATTCAAACAGCAGCCAAGCCCGCAGGTACTCCAGCTCCGGCCGTAAAAATCTCGCCTGCACCACCCACGTCAGCTTTCTCGCTGCCGCCTTGAGGCTTGACGCGAGAGAGAAAGTAAGGCGCTGTGCTGACCGAAACTAGGCAAGGATAAAAAGAGAATGGCCCTGACCGTCGCTGTCCAGATGGACCCTATTGATAAGATCAATATTGCGGGCGATTCCACTTTCGCACTGTTGCTGGAAGCCCAAGCGCGCGGCCATCAGCTTTTCTATTATACGCCGGACCGTCTGGGCCAGCGCGGCCGTGATGTCGTGGCAAGCATGCAGCCTTTGCAAGTGCGCGATGCTGTTGGCGATCACGCCACACTCGGCGCGCCGGTGCTCAAAAATCTCGAAGAGATGGATGTGATCTTGCTGCGCCAAGATCCGCCCTTTGATCTGGCTTACATCACCTCGACCCATATGCTCGAGCGCGTGCATCCCAAAGTGCTCGTCGTCAATGATCCATCCAGCGTGCGCAATGCGCCCGAAAAACTCTTCGTCATGAATTATCCGCAGCTCATGCCAGCCACGCTCATCACGCGCGACAAAACTTTGATCGAAGCTTTTCGTGCCGAGCATGGCGATGTGGTGATGAAGCCACTGCATGGACATGGCGGCTCGGCCGTTTTCAAAATCGCACAGAAAGACCCGAATTTCGGCTCGCTCTTTGACATGTTCAGCGTGACGTTCCGCGAACCTTGGGTCGTTCAAAAATTCTTGCCAGCTGTGTCCAAGGGCGACAAGCGCATCATTCTGGTGGATGGCGTCGCCAAAGGCGCGGTCAATCGTGTTCCGGCGGAAGACGACATCCGCTCCAATATGGTGCGCGGCGGTGCGGCTGCGGCCACTGATCTCACGCCGCGCGAGCGCGAGATTTGCGAAACAATCGGGCCTGAATTGAAGAAAAGGGGTCTGATTTTCGTCGGCATCGACGTGATTGACGGCAATCTGACCGAAATCAACGTCACTTCACCCACGGGCGTGCGCGCCATCAAGCGACTGGGCGGGCCTGATCTGGCGGTTGATATTTGGGATTCGATTGAGGCTAAACGTCGGGGCTGATGCGCTGGCTCTGCCCTGCGGGCCCATGCTAAAAAGGCCTCATGACGCTTCTTTCTTCTGATACCGCCCCGCCGCGCAAGCGTGCCCGTAGCCGTAACGAGCCGGGCCGCGATGCGATCATTGATCGCGAAAAGCTCGATGCCGATATTGCGGCGCTGGCTGAACAGCATGGCAATGACAAGGATGCGTTTCGTAAAGCGGCCGTCGTGCGCTTTCGTGAAGCATTGGAAGCGGGCCGGGCGATGGCCCGACAGATTCTGGATGAGAATGGCAAGGGGCTCGCCTGCGCCGGGCGTCTGTCGCATTTGCAAGACGAGTTGATCCGCGCCATCCACAAATATGTTGTCACCTATATTTATCCCTCGCCCTATCCAACGGCGGCGGAGCGTCTTTGCGTTGCAGCCGTGGGTGGCTATGGCCGCGATACTCTGGCGCCGGGCTCCGACATCGATCTCCTCTTCTTGCTGCCCTACAAACAGACGCCATGGGGCGAGAGCGTGGTGGAAGCCATGCTCTATGTCTTGTGGGATTTGCGACAGAAGGTCGGCCATTCCACGCGCTCGGTGGAAGAATGTCTGCGCCAAGCGCGCGAAGATATGACCATCCGCACAGCACTTCTCGAAGCGCGTTTCATTTTGGGCGATCAGCAGCTCTTTGCCGAAATGCGCGATCGTTTTGACAATGAGATTGTTAAAAACACAGGCGCTGAATTTGTTGCCGCTAAATTGGCGGAGCGCGACCAGCGCATCCAGCGTGCCGGCACATCACGCTATCTCGTCGAGCCCAATGTCAAAGAAGGCAAGGGTGGATTGCGTGATCTCAACACGCTGTTCTGGATTGCCAAATATGTCTATCGCGTGCGCGATCTGGATCAGCTTGTAGAAGCCGGTCTTTTCAGTGCGACGGAGCTGCGTAACTTTCATCGTTGCGAAGAATTTTTGTGGCGTGTGCGCTGCCAATTGCATTTCGTCACCAACCGCGCCGAAGAGCGTATAAGTTTTGATGTTCAGCGCATGATTGCACAACGCCTGGGCTATGTCGGCCATGGCGGCCTTTCCGATGTCGAACGCTTCATGAAACATTATTTTCTGATCGCCAAAGATGTGGGGGATCTGACCGCGATTGTCTGCGCGGCGATGGAAGAGCGCCAGGCCAAGCCGCGCGCCATGCTCGATCGTTTCATGGGTAAATTGCGCCCCACCAAACGCTCGCTCCCCGGTGGGCAATTCGCAGTTGAACATGGCCGCATCACCGTCACATCCGACAATGTTTTTGAAAAAGACGCGGTAAATATTCTGCGGCTTTATCAGCTCGCCGATAAGCATGAGCTCGCCATTCATCCCCATGCGACGCGTTTGATCACGCAATCGCTGAAGCGCATTGATGCCAAGCTGCGCAAAGATCCGGAAGCCAATCGCTTGTTTCTGGACATTGTGGCCTCGAACAAGACACCGGAGCCCGTGCTGCGCGCTATGAATGAAGCGGGCGTTTTGGGCCGCTTCATCCCCGATTTCGGCCGCATTGTCGCGATGATGCAATTCAACATGTATCACCACTATACGGTGGACGAGCATTTGCTGCGCACAGTCGGCATTATGTCGGGCATCGAGAGCGGGCGTTTGGCCGAAGACCATCCGGTCTGCTCGGAAATCCTGCCCTCGATCTCCAATCGCACCGCGCTTTATGTCGCGCTCTTCCTGCATGATATTGCCAAGGGCCGCGATGAAGATCATTCCATTGCGGGTGCGCGGGTCGCACGCGAACTCTGCCCGCGTCTGGGTCTGTCGGAAGCCGAGACGGATACCGTCTCCTGGTTGATCGACACGCATCTTGTCATGTCCAATGTTGCGCATAGCCGCGACTTGTCGGATCCCAAGACGATCCAGATGTTTGCCAACACAGTGCAGACGTTGGAGCGTTTGCGCATGTTGCTTGTGCTCACTGTTTGCGACATTCGCGCGGTGGGGCCTGGTGTGTGGAATGGCTGGAAAGGCCAGCTGTTGCGCACGCTTTATTGGGAAACAGAAGTCGTTCTCGCTGGCGGCCATTCGGCGATTGATCGCAAGCAACGCGTGATCAAAGCGCAGGAAGATTTGCGTGGCTCATTGCCGGGCTGGTCTGATCCCGAGTTCGAGGCTTATGCAGCGCGTCACTATCCCGCCTATTGGTTGAAGGTTGATCTCGCCAATAAGGTCAAACACGCCAATCTGCTGCGCGTCACAGAAGTGGAAATGCGCTCGCTTGCCACAGAAGTGGCAACCGATGCTTTCCGCGGTGTGACGGAACTCACCGTCGTCGCGCCCGACCATCCGCGCCTCTTGTCGATCATTGCGGGTGCCTGTGCAGCCTCTGGCGCCAATATTGTAGATGCGCAGATTTTCACCACCACAGATGGTTTGGCGCTCGATACGATTGCCATCAGCCGCGCCTTTGATCGCGACGAAGATGAATTGCGCCGTGCGGCCCGCGTGGCCGATGCAATTGAAAAAGCACTGCGCGGCGAAATCAGGCTGTCAGACGCGATTGCCAATCGCGTGGGTGCGCCTAAGCCCGTCGACAAGACGTTCCCGCTGGCACCCGAAGTCACCATCGATAATAATCTGTCGAATAAATATACGGTGCTTGAGGTCTCGGGCCTCGATCGGCCAGGCCTGCTCTTTGATCTGACCTCGGCCCTGTCTCGGCTTAATCTGAACATCAGCTCGGCCCATATCGCCACTTTCGGCGAAAAGGCGGTCGACGTCTTCTATGTGACAGACCTGACGGGCCTCAAAATTACGACTGCCAACCGGCAGGGGACGATTCGTAAGGCTCTGCTCGAGATTTTTGAGGCCCCCAAGCCGGCAACGAAGCGCTAAGAGCAGGGCCAAACCTTGATTTTTGGCCCCCGCAACCTGATATCCATCACGACCCTTTTTTTGAGCCTTGAAGTTTTGAAATGACTGAAGAGACCACGCCAGACCATAAGCCAAACCATGACCCCGAGCACAGCGGCCATGAGAGCTCCTTGACCTCGGAGGCCTCGCCGCAATCGCCCATCGGCGAGCCGGAGCCCTTTACCGAGATTGAAAATCTCATCCAGGAAAATAATGCGCTGAAGGACAAGGTTCTGCGCACGATGGCGGAGATGGAAAATCTGCGCCGCCGAACCGAGCGCGAAGTGGCGGATGCCAAGCTTTATGGCGTTACATCTTTTGCACGCGACATGCTGACCTTTGCAGACAATCTGCGCCGTGCGGTGGAAAGCGTCTCGGCGGAAGAGAAAGAGGCGGCCAGCACCGCACTCAAATCTTTCGTGGAAGGCATTGATCTTACCGAGCGCGATTTCCTGTCGCGTCTGGCCCGCTTCGGCGTGAAGAAGCTGGAGCCGCAGGGCGAGAAGTTTGATCCGAACATGCATGAAGCTTTGTTCGAAGTGCCTGATCCCAGTGTGGCTACTGGGACAGTCGTGCAGGTGGTGGAGGCAGGCTTCTCGATTGGCGACCGCTGCTTGCGTCCCGCAAAAGTCGGTGTCGCGCGCGGCGGGCCAAAGCCCGAGGCCACCAACTAACCGTCATTGCGAGCAAAGCGAAGCAACCCAGAGCCTCACGTGTGGCTTCTGGTTTGCTTCGTCGCTGCATTCCTCGCAATGACGGGCCTCTAGGCTTTCGTCACGCGACGCAACGTCAAATTGAGCCGCCCGCCTTGTGGCAGCAAAGTCGATGTGCCGCCCATAATGCGATCAACGCCATGAAAGGCGAGACGCGCAGGGCCTGTCAGCATCATCGCATCACCCGAATGAAGCTTGAAGCTTTTGGTTGACCCTTTGCGCTCTGTCCCGCCAATGCGGAAGAGACAGGAATCGCCCAGCGACAGCGACACAACAGGCGCATCGAAATCTTCTTCATCGCGATCTTGATGCAGTCCCATGCGCGCCGACGCCTCGTAGAAATTCACAAGACACGCTTCAGGCGGATGTTTGTAGGGCGACAGATCATCCCAGACGCGCAGAGCGAGCCGCGGCATCGGCGACCAAGGCGCGCCTGTCTCGGGATGTGTGGCTTGATAGCGATAGCCGCGCTCGCGGTCCGACACCCAGCCCAGTGCCCCGCAATTGGTCATACGAACAGAAAATTCTTTGCCGGTGCGCGGCATGCGCGGCGTGAAGAGAGGCGCTTGCTTCACCGCCTCGCGCAGGTCGGCGACAAGTTCTTCCTGTTCTTCGCGGGAGAGATAGCCGGGCGCATAAACAAGGCCGGGAACAATCTCATGCATGGTTTCACCTCGGCAGACATCCTCTCCCGTATACGGGAGAGGTGCCGCGTCCGATCAGATTAGCCGTGATGCAGGATTTTCTTATCCGCCACGGTGGAATCGGCGTTGAGCGTATAGACAACTGGCACGCCGGTTTCGAGTTCAATGCCGGTGATCGTCTCAGGCGTGGCGCGTTCAAGCACCATCAGCAAAGCGCGCAGCGAATTGCCATGCGCGACCACCAGCGTCTGCTCGCCGCGCAAAACGCAGGGCAGAATGTTCTGGCAATAATAGGGAAGCACGCGCGCCAGCGTATCCTTCAACGATTCACCACCGGGCGGGGGCGTATCGTAAGAACGACGCCAGATCATGACTTGCTCTTCGCCCCACTTCTGTGCGGCTTCAGCCTTGTTGAGACCCGAGAGATCACCATAGTCGCGCTCATTGAGCTGGATGTCTTTCACGACATCGAGCGACTGGCTTATTTCCTTGAGCGCGAGATCGCATGTGTCTTGCGCACGCTTCAAGCCCGAGGTGAAGGCGCGATCAAATTTGATACCGAGCTTATCGATTTCCTGGCCAGCCTTTTTGGCTTCTTCAATGCCGACCGGTGTGAGTTCCGGATTCTTCCAGCCCGTGAAGAGATTCTTCAGGTTCCAATCGCTCTGGCCGTGGCGCAAAAGCACGAGAGTGCGTTGCATGATCGCTCCTATTGTCGTGTCAAATGTCAGAAAGGCCGAGCACGTCGGCCATGTTGTAATGGCCGGGCTTGCGACCATGTCCCCAAAGTGCGGCTTTCACCGCACCGCGTGCGAAAATACCGCGATCTTCCGCGCGATGCGCGAGTTCGAGGCGCTCACCGCTCCCGGCAAAGATCACTTGATGATCGCCCACCACAGTGCCGCCGCGCAAAGTGGCGAAGCCAATGTCGCCGGCAGTGCGCGCACCTGTATGGCCGTCGCGCACACGCACGGAGCGCTCGTTCAAATCAATCTTGCGGCCTTTGGCAGCCGCTTCGCCCAGCAGAAGCGCAGTGCCGGACGGCGCATCGACTTTCATGCGGTGATGCATTTCGACAATTTCAATGTCGTAATCTTCACCAAGTGTCTGCGCGACTTTCTTGACGAGGCCCGCGAGCAGATTGACGCCAAGGCTCATATTGCCCGAGCGCACGACAACCGCATGGCGTGCAGCCGCATCAATCTTTTCAATGTCGGTGGCTGCCAAGCCTGTGGTGCCGATCACATGCACAATGCGCGCTTGTGCGGCAAGACCCGCATAAGCAACAGTCGCAGCGGGCGATGTGAAATCAATCAGGCCGTCAGCTTGTGCGAGAACAGCCAAAGCATCAGCGGAGATTTTCACGCCATTGGCGCCGACACCCGCCAGCTGGCCGGCATCCTGGCCAAGGGCGGGCGAGCCTTCGCGCTCAAGAGCGCCGGCCAAAACCGCGCCTTCAGTTTCATGGATGATCTGCACGAGCATGCGCCCCATGCGTCCGGCAGCCCCTGCCACGACGAGCCGCATCTCGCTCATGCCAACCTCCCTCAATCCTTTAGAAAAGACGTTGCGGGGTCTATAGCGCTCAGGGAGCTCGGGCGCAAAGGCATTAGCAAAAATCGCCGCAATCGCGTCATTTTCGCGTCACAATCGGCCCCTATGGTCACACTCAAGCCGCTGAGAGATTGTCCCCCAATCCCGGTAGCTCTGAAACGCCGGGCCGGATGTACGCCCGGCGTTTTTTTATGGCTTTAGGGCGGCTTTCAGAATGGCATTGGCGCGCGCCCGCCAACCGGGGCCCGAGGCCTCCAGAGCATCCAGCACATCCGCATCCAACCGCAAAGAGACGAGCTTTTTCGGGGCTTCCAGCGTGGGGCGCCCGCGGGGCCGTTTGAAAACAGATTTTTCTAGATCGGACATGGACTCCCAAGGGAGGGCGTTTTTGACATCCTCCGCCGTCCATTCCGGATTTTCTGGGTCTCTGACAGGACCCTTTGGATAGAAGCTTTCAGTGCTCTTTTTTGACATATCTGGAAACCTCATCCTCATGCGCTCGCCGCAGGCTGATTGCGCGAATGGCATGGCCGCGAAGCGTGTAAATCAGACAGTACCAATGCCCGTCGATTTGCCCGTAGAGGCGCGAGCGGGGTTCTGATCCACGTTTCTGACGCGCAAACCCCATCACCTCGAGTTCGCTGGCTCGCGCGAGCGAAATCCCGTGTTTGGCGAGGTTCTGCCGGTCTTTCTCCGGATCAAACTCAATCATTTTCGTATCACAAAAAATAATAAATGTATAACAAAAAATCAGATCAGAAAGTCAGGTTAGCAGGCGCCAGCAATCTCCGCGACAATGGCCTCAGCCGCTGCCTTTGGGTCCTTGGACTGCGTCACAGGGCGCCCCACGACCAGATGGTCGGCGCCTGCCGAAATCGCCTCTGCGGGCGTCATAACGCGTTTCTGGTCGCCTATAGCCGCGCCAGCGGGGCGGATGCCCGGCGTCACGAGGCGCATGTCCGGCCCGACGATCCCGCGCATGGCCTTCACTTCTTCCGCCGACAGGATCAGCCCGTGGATGCCAGCGGCCTTGGCCTGCTGGGCGCGGCGGCCGACCAATTCCGGCACGCGCAAAGCATAGCCCGCCTCGCGCAGATCATCGTCGTCGTAAGAGGTCATCACGGTGACCGCGAGGATTTTCATCTTCGAGCCGCCCAGCGCGCCCACAGCCGCTTTCATCGTCTGCGGAAAGGCATGAACGGTGAGGAAAGTCGCGCCGATCTCGGCTACTTGTTCGGTGGCGCGGGCGACGGTGTTGGGGATGTCGTGGAACTTCAGATCAAGAAAGACCTGCTTGCCGCTTTTGATCAGGTCTTGGGCCAGGCCAATCCCGCCGCCATAGGTCAGCTCCAGCCCGATCTTGTAAAAGCTCACGGCATCGCCGAGTTCGGCGACCATGGCTTCCGCCGCTTTGGCATTGGCGAGATCGAGCGCCACAATCAGGCGGTCGCGGGAGGAGATGTTGGCCATGGTCTTCGTCCGGTTAGGTTTTACCCCTGATGCACCGGGCCGCGTGGCCTGTCGAGACAATCAGCGCGTCCGCAGGCGGATTTCCCCCGCAATGCGCTTGAACAGAGCTTTCGCAGGCGAGCGTTTCACGCGTGGCGCTTCGGCAGTGGGTCGATAAACCCAGACTCGTGCGGGCGGCAGATTGAGCCAGACGGGGGAAGAGGCCTGCGCTGAAAAGGTGACGGGCGCATAATCTTTTGTGTCTCGCGGCATGGGCGAGGTGACCCCATAGGTGAATTGCACAAAGCGGCCCTTAGCGCCCATCAATTGGAAGGCCTCATCAAGCAAGGCAAGACGTTGTGCATCGGGCAGATTGAGCAGTGGCAGGCTCGAAACCACGGCCGCAACGGGCGTATCGATTTTGTCGGCCAATGCGTGCGACAAATGCAGCGCATCACCTTGAATGACTTTGGCGCGCGGAAAACGCCGCTCCAATAGCCGACAGAAATCGGCATCAAACTCCACAAGCACGAGGCGCTCTTCTGCAATGCCGCGCGCGATCAAAGCCTGCGTCACAGGGCCAGTGCCAGGCCCAAGCTCAACGATCAGTCCATCTTCTTGCGGATCGACGCGCGCGGCCATGCTGCGCGCTAAAAAACGCCCTGAGGGCGAGACAGCACCGGTGGTCGCAGGATTGTCGAACCAAGCACGAATGAAGCGTGCCTGTTCAACAAGGCTCGCTTGAACGCGTTTGCTCCGGCTGTGGTGTCTTGTACGGGCTCTGCCGTTCAGATCAGCTCTAGTTTGATTGAGATGCAATCCACCACTCCGTCAATTCGACAGCAACAATCACTGATGAAGAACAATCCAGGTCAGGTCAACAATGATGAACCAGCGCAAGGCTCAAGCTTTGGTGAACTTTAGCTCTGCACGCCGGTGAGAAAATCTTTCATGCGTGAAAAAAAGCCTGACGATTCCGGATGCGTCTTGTTGGACGATTCCTTTTCAAATTCATCGAGCAATTCGCGTTGGCGCTTGGTGAGATTCTGCGGCGTTTCGACATTTGCCTGAATATAAAGATCGCCAAAATCGCGCGTGCGCAGAACAGGCATGCCTTTGCTCTTGAGCTTGAATTGCTTGCCTGATTGCGTGCCTTCGGGAACTTTCACTTTGGCTTCAGAACCATCAACCGTGTGCACGGTGAATTCACCACCCAGTGCCGCCTGCACCATGGAAATCGGTACGCGGCAAAAGAGATCAGCCCCATCGCGCTGGAAGAAGGGATGGGCTTTCATCGACAGGAAAATATACAGGTCGCCAGCGGGTCCACCGCGCACACCACCTTCGCCTTCTCCCGCCAAACGAATGCGCGTGCCATCTTCAACGCCCGGCGGAATGTTGACTGAGAGCGAGCGCTCTTTGGTGATGCGTCCGGCACCGCGGCAAGAGTCGCAAGGATTGTCGATCATCTCGCCGCGGCCCTGACAGGTCGGGCAGGTGCGTTCAATGGCAAAGAAACCTTGCTGCGCGCGCACGCGTCCCGCACCACCGCAAGTGCCGCACGCTTTCGGCTTTGAGCCCGCTTTCGCGCCCGTGCCCGTGCAGGCTTCGCAAGACATCAGGTTCGGCACTTTGATCGTCGCCGTCTTGCCTTTGAAAGCATCTTCCAAAGTGATTTCGAGATTGTAACGAAGATCCGATCCGCGCTCGCGACCATTGGAGCGGCCGCGTCGTCCGCCACCCATCATGTCGCCGAAGAGATCGTCGAAAATATCAGCCATGGAAGAGCCGAAGCCATCGCCCATGCCGCCACCCATGCCACCGCCATTTTCAAAAGCGGCATGACCGAAGCGATCATAGGCTGCGCGCTTCTGGCCATCGGAGAGGCATTGATAGGCTTCGTTGATGTCTTTGAATTTTTGTTCTGCAGCCGGATCACCCGGATTTTTGTCGGGGTGGAATTGCATCGCGAGTTTGCGGAAAGCCGATTTCAATTCGGCTTCGGTGGCCGTGCGGCTCACGCCAAGTGTGTCGTAATAATCAGCCTTGGCCATGTTTCTTCACGCTTCGCTCAAGCCCTAACTGCAGACAAGAAAGCGGCGGGTGAGAAAAATTCCCGCCCGCCGCTTTGATCTTGGATTTAAGACTTCTTCTTCTCGTCGCCGCCGACTTCCTTGAAGTCTGCGTCAATGACATCGTCTTTATGCGCATGGGCGTCTTGTGCGGCGGCGCCATCAGCGGCCGCACCTTCGGCACCTTGCTGGGCCTTGTACATGGCTTCGCCCAGCTTCATCGAAGCTTGCACAAGCTCATTGGTCTTGGCCTTGATAGTTTCGACATCATCGCCTTCAAGCGCGCTCTTGAGCGCAGTGACGGCAGCTTCAATCGTCGACTTGTCGGCGGCAGAGACTTTGTCACCATGTTCCGACACTGACTTTTCAGCCGAGTGGATCATGGCTTCGCCCTGATTTTTCGCATCCACCAATTCACGGCGGAGCTTGTCTTCAGCTGCGTTCAGTTCAGCGTCCTTCACCATCTTTTCGATGTCGGCATCCGACAGGCCGCCCGAGGCCTGAATACGGATCTGCTGTTCCTTATTGGTGGCCTTGTCCTTCGCGGTGACATTCACAATGCCGTTGGCATCAATGTCGAAGGTCACTTCCACCTGCGGCACGCCGCGCGGCGCGGAAGGAATACCCACGAGATCGAACTGGCCGAGCATTTTATTGTCAGCCGCCATTTCACGCTCGCCCTGGAAGACGCGGATCGTCACAGCCGTCTGATTATCTTCAGCGGTGGAGAAGACCTGGCTCTTCTTGGTCGGGATCGTTGTGTTGCGGTCAATCAGACGGGTGAACACGCCACCCAGAGTTTCAATGCCCAGCGACAGCGGTGTGACGTCGAGGAGCAGAACGTCCTTCACATCACCCTGCAAAACGCCCGCTTGAACCGCCGCGCCAATGGCGACGACTTCATCCGGATTGACGCCCTTGTGCGGCTCTTTGCCGAAGAAGGATTTGACGATTTCCTGCACCTTTGGCATGCGGGTCATGCCGCCAACCAGAACGACTTCGTCGATCTGCGCAGCAGTCACGCCAGCATCCTTCATCGCCTTGCGGCAAGGTTCGATGGTCTTCTGGATGAGATCATCGACAATGGCTTCGAACTTCGCGCGTGTCAGTTTCAGCGCGAGATGCTTCGGGCCTGTCGCATCAGCGGTGATGTAGGGCAGGTTGATGTCGGTCTGCGTGGCAGAGGACAATTCGATTTTGGCCTTTTCAGCAGCTTCCTTCAGACGCTGCAGAGCGAGCTTGTCCTTCTTCAGGTCAATGCCCTGCTCTTTCTTGAATTCATCGGCGAAATATTCGACGAGGCGCATGTCGAAATCTTCACCGCCCAGGAATGTGTCGCCGTTGGTCGACTTCACTTCGAAGACGCCATCGCCGATTTCAAGGATCGACACGTCGAACGTGCCGCCACCCAGATCGTAAACGGCAATCGTGCCCGAACCCTTCTTGTCGAGACCATAAGCGAGCGCGGCAGCTGTCGGTTCGTTGATGATGCGCAGAACTTCAAGGCCCGCAATCTTGCCGGCATCTTTCGTTGCCTGGCGCTGCGCGTCATTGAAATAAGCAGGAACGGTGATGACGGCTTGCGTCACTTGCTGGCCCAAGAATGCTTCGGCCGTTTCCTTCATCTTCTGCAAAGTGAAGGCTGAAATCTGCGACGGCGAATATTGCTTGCCGTCGGACGCGACCCAAGCATCGCCATTGCCGCCCTTCACAATCTTGTAGGGGACGAGCGACATGTCCTTCTGCGTCATCGGATCTTCGTACGTGCGGCCAATGAGGCGCTTGATCGCGAAGAAGGTGCGCTCCGGATTGGTGACGCCTTGGCGCTTGGCCGGCTGGCCAACGAGGCGTTCGCCATCATCCGTGAAAGCAACAATGGAGGGGGTGGTGCGGGCACCTTCGGCGTTTTCGATCACCTTTGGCGTGGTGCCATCCATGACGGCGACGCAGGAATTGGTGGTGCCGAGGTCGATACCGATGACTTTTGCCATTTGAACTCATCCTTTTTGAGGCGGAACCCACGGACCCCGAAGCGATCCGATCTGGTCCGGGCGGCGCACAAGGCAGCCGAGCCGGTCCGGGTCCCCGAATTGGTTACGCAAGAGAAGAGCGGGGAAGCCGTTCTGATGAGGCGGATATGGGAACGCTCTCGCAGTGGTGCAAGACGGGGTAGGGGTCAGAAATGAAGGGTTTTTTTGGTTTCTTCCCGCTCCCCCTTGAGGGCGCGGGGTTTCGGCCGTCCTTGCGAGCGAAGCGAAGCAATACAGAGGCCTCATGTGGGGCTTTCTGGGTTGCTTCGTCGCTTTGCTCCTCGCAATGACGAGGGGTTAGACCCGATTGACCTGAAGCCCGAGCTTGGGGGGCTTGTTGAGGGTCTGGAAGATCACGCAATAGCGCTCGGTCAGTTTGATCAGCGAGGCGATCTGCTCTTCTGTGGCATCGGTGTCGATGTCGAAGGACAGGCGGATTTCGCGGAAGCCCACGGGGGCTTCCTTGTCGACGCCCAAAGTGCCGCGGAAATCAAGGTCGCCTTCAGCGCGCACCGTGCCGCTCTTCAGCGGAATGGCGAGCGCAGTGGCAACAGCCTTCAGCGTCACGCCAGCGCAAGCGACGAGCGCTTCAAGCAGCATGTCGCCCGAGCAGAGTTCAGCGCCAGAGCCGCCTGTGGCGGGATGGAGACCCGCAACCGCCAAAGCGCGGCCGGTCTCGACCTTGCAGGCGATCTTGCTCTCATCGAGCGTGCCATGGGCCTTCAGCGTAATGACCGCCGCATTGGGATCGTTCTTGTATTTGTCTTTGTAGGGAGCCTGCATGGCGCGCAGCGCATTGGCATCCATCGTACGATCTCCTTGTTATGATCTTTTAAAAAGAACCACCAGCCGCGGGGCTTTGAACGCGGCCCGTCTGATGCATTTGGTTTTGATTGATCGAACCGTCGAGCGCTTTCAAGACGAGGCGCTTGGCTTCGGCAAATTCCGGCGACAGACGATCACGCGGACGCGGCAGATCAATTGGAATATCCGCAAAAATGCGACCGGGCTTCGGCTGCAGCACAATGGCGCGATCGGCCAGTGCGACGGCTTCTTCCACATCATGTGTCACCAGCACGAGGGTCGGGCGGTGCTGTTCCCAAAGTGCCAGCAAATGATCTTGCAGACTTTCGCGCGTCAAAGCATCGAGCGCGGAGAAAGGCTCATCGAGCAACAAGGCTTTCGGCTGTGTGACGAGTGCGCGCACAATCGACACGCGCTGCGCCTGACCGCCCGACAATTCGCGCGGCCAGCGATTGCCATAGCCTGCAAGGCCAACGCGCAGAAGTGCTTCATCGACGCGGCGATCTTGGTCGGCTTTGGGCAAATGATCGAGGCCGAACGAAATATTTTGCGCGACCGTCAGCCAAGGCAAAAGGCGTGCTTCTTGAAAGACCATACCGACAGCCGGATGTGGCGCATGAATCTCTTCGCCATCGAGCGCAGCGTGGCCGCGGCTTGGCGCTTCAAGGCCCGAAATCATGCGCAAAAGCGTAGTCTTGCCGCAACCCGAGCCGCCAACAAGCGCAACAATCTCGCCTGCATCGACATCAAGGCTGATTTTTTCGAGCGCCTGCGTGCCGTTGGGATAAATTTTGCACAGAGCATCAATGGTCAGCATGTCATGCGCCCCTCTGATGCGTGTCTTGCCAAGTGAGGAAAGGCTTGGTGAGCACAACAATCAGCCAATCACCAATCTTGCCGAGCACGGCGAATGCAATGATCGCGGCGAGAATTTGATCGGGCTTGCCGAGCTGCTGGCCGTCAACGAGCAAATAGCCCAAGCCCTCTGACGCGCCCATGATTTCAGCCGCGACAACGAACATGAAACCCATGCCCAGACCCGAGCGAATAGCGATGATGATATCAGGCAAGATCGCCGGCAGCAAAACGCGGCGCACCAGCGCCACGCGCGAGAGACGAAACACGCGGCCGACTTCGACAATCTTGCGATCGACATTGGCAATGGCGGCCATCACGCCGAGATAGACGGGGAAGAACACGCCCACAGCAATCAAAGCAATTTTCGAACTCTCGAAAATGCCAAGCCAGAGAATGAACAGCGGCACCCAGGCAAGCGATGGAATAGCGCGCAAACCTTGCAATGTCGGATCAAGCAAGCGACGCGCATTGCGCGAGGCGCCGGTGAGTGCGCCGAGCAACATGCCAACCAGCGCGCCCAGACCAAAACCCATACCGACGCGCACGGTTGTCGCGAGCACATGGGTAGTTAGTTCGCCACTTTGGGCGAGGCTCCAGAGGGTTGTGAAAACGCGGCTTGGCGGGGGCAGCAGGCGCGCCTGCACAAGGCCCGCACGGAAGGCAGCTTCATAGAGCAGGCCAGCCGTCACCGGCAGCACAAGGCCCAGCAGAAAAGACGTGCCAAAAACGGCAAAGCGCGCAGCCGGAGCTTGCGCGTTTCTCGCAGTTGTTTGGTCGAGCGTAGCCTCGCTCATAGGGGCTCCAGAAAACAGGTCCGGCGGGATCAGCTCGCCGCCGGGACCAGCCTTCTAGCCTTACTTGGCCGACACCGCAAAGCGGGTATCGATCAGGCTGCCGACAACAGCCTTCACATCGGTTTCCGGCTTCACGACGCCCGCCTTCTGCAGAGCGAGACCCGCCTGCAGGATGGTTTCGGTTGTGGCAGGGGTGATCGAGGCATTGGTCAGGTCCGTGCGCTCGAGCTGGCGCTGGATAACCGTGTCGGGCAGCTTGGTTTCAGCCACCAGCGCCTTCTTCAGAGCGTCCGGATTGGCCTTGGCCCAAATGCGGGCGTCTTCATAGACCTTGAGCACGCGCTTCACGAGTTCCGGATTTTTGGCCAGAAACTCTTCGCGGGTGTTCAGCACGCCCCAGGTATTGTCTTCAGCCTTGCGGTAGAGGAGCTTGGCGCCATCTTCCACTTCAGCCTGCGCCATGATCGGGTCGAGACCGGCCCAAGCATCGACATCGCCACGCACCAGAGCGGTCTTGCCGTCGGCATGCTGCAGAAGAACGAGCTTCACGTCTTTCTCGGTCAGGCCCGCCTTATCCAGTGCGCGCACGAGGAAGATATGTGGGTCCGTGCCGCGTGTGACGGCAATTTTCTGGCCCTTCAGCTCTTCGATCTTGGTGATTTTGGAATCTTTGCCGGTCACCAGCGCCGTCCATTCGGGGCGCGAGAAAATGCCAACCGACTTGACCGGATTGCCATTGATGCGGGCGATCAGAGCGGCCGCGCCAGCAGTCGAGCCAATGTCGAGCGAGCCGGCATTCAAAAATTCGAGCGCCTTGTTGGAGCCTGCCGATAGCACCCAGCGGATGCTGATCTTGTCCTTCTCGAATTCCTTTTCGAGAAGCTTCTGGTCCTTGATGACCAGCGAAAGCGGGTTGTAGGTCGCGTAATCAACGCGGATTTCGGAAACCTGCGCGAAAGCGGGGGCAGAAACAGCCAGCGACAGTGTCGCGGCAAGTGCGGTGCGGCGGGTCAACGCGAACATGGGAAGCTCCTTGAAACACATGAGCAGCCCTGCTTGGTCGCGGGCCGTGTTTCTTTTCTAGGACGGATCGTTCTTTTTGTCAAACAGCCCGCAGGCAGATGTAAATATATTTATTTCACAAAAAATTATGTTTATTTTCCCAGTCCAGCAAGGCCTGTTTGGTCGAAAGCCCCCAATGATAGCCGGTCGGGGCGCCGTCTTTGCCCCGGACGCGGTGGCAGGGCACAGCCACGCAAATCGGGTTGCGCCCGACCGCCCCACCAATGGCGCGCGCGGCTTTGGGTTTCCCGAGTTTTTCGGCCAGAGCCCCGTAACTGGTGAAACTGCCTGCGGGGATGGAAAGCAAAGCCTCCCAGACCGCGCGATCCAGCACGCCACCGATCAGCAGTAGCGGCACGGGCTCTTGGCTCTGTGCATCGAAAATCCGCGCCACGAATTCAGCGCCAACGCCCGCCACTTCAACAAAGCGCGCCTTCGGCCAGCGTCGCTGCATATCGGCAAGCGCCTCGGCTCGAGTAGTCGAAAAACCAAGGCCAGCCAAAGCACCGTCACAGACAAGCGCAATCACTTCGCCAAAAGGCGTTTCGTGAAAAGCGTAAGTAAAAGAAAGGCCCGAAGCGGCGAAAGCTTCGCGCGACAGAGAGCGGAGCGTGACGCGCTCACTCATGATCATAGCGCGGGCCGCGCCGCGCTTCAGCCAAGGCATGCGAGAGATCGCGTGCAAAGACAGCCTTGCGATCTGGGTCCAGATAACGCGCGACTTCGACACTTGATCCGCGCGAGCTGACCGCCAGCTTTTGCAGGCCGAATTCTTCGTCCTCTTCTTTTTCAAGCCGAACCCAGAGCGGATTGAAATGATAATCGGCGCGCGCGCCTTTGGCTGAGACTTTCGCCAGATGCAATTCGAGCGGCGTGACGCTCACATCTTCATAAGCGCGCGCATCGCGATAATTGGCGCGGAAGGCGACATAGAAGAGCACCACATCCAGACCCATAAATCCCATGACGGGCCAGGCGCCCAGAAAGATGAAGGGCAGGGCGGTCACAAAAGCCGCACCCGAAAAGATCAGCAGTAGCAGACGGAAATTGGCATGGGAGAGCGAGCGGTGCGGGGTGAGCCGCGCCGAAAACAATGGCTTTTCAACGAGTGACATCTGATCCACTGAAAAGGCCTCGCGGTGGGCGTTACATCCCTTGGGTGTCTGCCTCTTTCTCAGTATAACCCAGCCATGCCCGCAAAAAAGAGCCCCACCCCTATCAAAAAGAAGGCCGCCGCCAAGAAAGCGGTGCCGCGAAAGGCCGCACGTCCGGCCAAGAAAACGGCCAAGAGACCCGCAAAGGCGCCAGCGGTGAAAAAGCCGAAGGGCCGCCGCCGCCCCGTCGGGGCAGAGGCCGTGCATGAGATTTTCGTGCGCTTCCGCAAAGCCAACCCCGAGCCCAAGGGTGAGCTTGAACATGTAAACGTCTTTACATTGCTCGTGGCGGTTGTGCTCTCCGCGCAAGCCACAGATGCGGGCGTCAATAAAGCCACGCGCGCACTCTTTGCGATTGCCGACACGCCGGAAAAAATGGTGGCGCTGGGTGAAGAGAAAATCCGCGAATACGTCAAGACGATCGGCCTCTTTCGCACCAAAGCGAAGAATGTCTATCTCTTGTCACGCGAACTGATTGAAAAATACGGCAGCGAAGTCCCGCCCTCGCGCGAAATTCTGGAAACACTTCCCGGCGTTGGCCGCAAGACGGCGAATGTCGTGATGAATATGGCTTTTGGTGAGCCGACCATTGCGGTGGATACACATCTCTTCCGTCTGTCGAACCGTATTCCGCTGGCGATTGGCAAAACCCCACTCGCGATTGAGCTGGGATTGGAGAAAGTGATTCCAGCCGAATTCATGCAACACGCGCATCATTGGCTGATTCTTCACGGCCGATATATTTGCAAGGCGCGCCGGCCCGATTGCGAAGCCTGTCTCATTTCAGATATTTGCACATCACCCGAAAAGACGATCTGAAGCATTTTTGCTGTACCTCAATGCCCATGTTAGCGTTTAGCCATGCTTGGACCTGCAGACATCAAAGATTGGAACTATGACGAGCGCGACATGATCTGTGCCGCGTTGCGCCGTCACGATTCCATTCATGCTGTGGTGACAGGTGCAGATCAAAGCGCTGGCGGCTTTCCAGATCATTTGCGCGCGCAAGTTTGCCGTTTTGCCGCGCAAGACGATATCGCGATGGATGATCTCTGGACGATTGCAGAATGGCTTGGCTGTTTTGCGCGCCGCGCGGCCTGAATTTATTTCACGATAAATAGTGCGATCAATCCGGCTGTGCCAACGACAATTCGCCACCAAGCGAAGAAGGCAAAGCCATGTCGCGAGACAAATTGCAAAAAGCCGCGCACGACAAACAGGCCTGAGACAAAGGCTGCAATGAAGCCAATGATGATCAGCATCACATCATCAAATTCGAGCAGCTTGTAATTTTTAAACAGATCATAAGCGAAGGCGCCTGCCATTGTCGGCATGGCGAGGAAGAAAGAAAATTCTGCCGCCGCGCGCTTTGATGCGCCAAAGAACATGGCCGAGACAATCGTCGCGCCCGAGCGCGACACGCCGGGCACCATAGCCAGACATTGAAAGAAGCCGACCAGCAGAGCGGTTTTCAGCGGCATGTCCATCGCATCATCAAATGTCGGCTTGGGGGCGAGATCATCCACCGCCAGCAACACAAGTCCACCCGCGATCAACATGGTGCAAACGATGAGCGGATTGAACAGCACGCTTTTAATGATGCTATGCGCACCCGCACCAATGACCGCGGCGGGAATGAAAGCGAGCAGAACGGCAATGACGAAACGTCGTGCCTGCGGATCATCTTTGAGGCCGAGCAGGATCGCAATGATCTTGTGCATGTAAGCATAGAGAATGGCGAGAATGGCGCCGAGCTGCACCAACACTTCAAAACTCTTGCCCTTGGATTCAAAGCCCAAAAAGTGACCGACAAGCAGAAGATGGCCCGTGGAAGAGACGGGAAGAAATTCCGTCAAGCCTTCAATTCCACCCAAAAGCAGAGCTTTCAGCGCATCAATCAGCGACATTAACCTCTCCTTAACCCGCAACGGGTGGAACACATGCGGCCCATACGCGCATCGCGCGCGATTCGGGTTGTGAGCCGAGCACTCCGCTTTTATACGGAGTGACGAATTCAATCTACCTTGTCTGTTCGACAAAGGTGCGTACGGGGTCGGTGCAAGCGTTATGGCGCAGCTTTATTATCATCCCTTCTGTCCGCATTCGCGTTTCATCCGCATTGTGATGGACGAATATGGCATGGAACCAGAGATGATCGAGGAGCGCACCTTCGAGCGCCGCCAGGACTTTCTCATTTTGAACCCCGCCAATACGACGCCCGTTCTGACCGACGGCCAGATGGTCTCGGCCATTGTCGGCCCCAATGTCATTGCCGAATATCTCGACGAGACGCAGGGTCTGGCTCTTGGCGCGCGCCGCCTCATGCCGGAAGATCCGGCGGGGCGCGTGGAAGTGCGTCGCCTGCTCGAATGGTTCAACACCAAATTCTTCGCCGAAGTCACGCAATGGCTGGTGCAGGAAAAAGTCTTCAAGCGCCAGATGCGCTCCGATCAGGGTGGCGGTGCGCCGGATATGGAATTGGTCCGTGCCGCGCGTCACAATATCCGCTATCATTTGCGCTACATTGGCTGGCTGGTGCAGTCGCGCAATTGGCTCGCGGGGGATCGCATGACTTATGCTGATCTCGCAGCGGCCGCGCATCTCTCCAGCGTGGATTTCCTGGGCGACGTGCCATGGGGCGAGGACGAAGCAGCGAAACATTGGTACGCGCGGGTGAAATCCCGTCCGTCGTTCCGCGCGATTCTGAGCGACCGCCTGCCGGGGATCACGCCGTCTCCGGAATATGCGGATCTCGATTTCTGAACGCGGCCTTTCTCACCCGCCTGCGCCAACGCGCTGATGAGCTGGGCTTCGATGCTCTGCGCATCGTCAAACCCGATGCCATTCCCGATGCCCCGCAACGCCTGACCGAATGGCTCGGCCAAGGCGCGCATGGCTCTATGGACTGGATGGAAGAAACGAGAGAGCGCCGCGCTGATCCGCGTGTGCTCTGGTCGGATGTGCGCTCCATTGTCATGCTTGGCATGAATTACGGACCCGACGTCGATCCGCGCGACGTGCTGGCGCACAAAGACAAAGGCGCCATCTCCGTCTATGCGCGCCACCGCGATTATCATGATCTCGTCAAAGGCCGCTTGAAAATGCTGGCCTCATGGATTGCGGGCGAAGCGAAAAAAGAACCCGCGCTCGAGATGAAAGTTTTCGTCGACACCGCGCCCGTGATGGAAAAGCCGCTCGCCGCTGCCGCAGGGCTTGGCTGGCAAGGCAAACACACCAATCTTGTGTCGCGTGAATTTGGCTCTTGGCTTTTTCTGGGTTCGATCTTTTTGAACATGGATCTGCCAGCTGACGAGGCGGAGATTGATCATTGCGGCTCCTGCGCTGCGTGTCTGGAGGCTTGCCCGACAGAGGCTTTTACAGCGCCCTATAAACTGGATGCGCGGCGCTGCATTTCCTATCTGACGATTGAACATCACGGCCCCATTGAGCGTGAGTTCCGCGCAAAAATGGGCAATCGCATTTATGGATGCGATGATTGTCTGGCGGCCTGCCCGTGGAACAAATTCGCGCAAGTTGCACGCGAAGCGAAATTGCAGGCGCGTGAGGATTTACTGGCGCCCGATCTCGACGCGCTGGCACAGCTTGATGATGCAGCTTTCCGTGCGCATTTTTCGGGCTCGCCGATCAAGCGCATCGGGCTCGCGCGCTTTCGGCGCAATCTTATGATTGCCATGGGCAATTCGGGCGATGCGCGCATGCGCCCGCATGTGAAAGAAAATTTGCGCTTTGCCGATCCGCAAGTGCGCGCCATGGCCGTTTGGGCGGCAGGGCAATTGTTTGCGCCAGATGAAATTGCCGCGCTTGCGCGAGAGCACACGGATGAAACAGAGCCAAACGTCATTGCAGAATGGCAAGCACTCGGAGCTATGACATGAACCTTCTGATCTTCGGCTATGGCTATTCTTCGCATGCCTTTGTCGCGCGTTATGGCGATATTTTTTCGACCATCCATGCCACGACGCGCAGTGCCGATAAATTTGCGCAAATGGATGGCGTGACGCCTGTTCTTTTCACGGCCGCAGAAGAGGCGCTCGCACAAGCCGATATCATTCTGGTCTCTGCGCCCCCCGATGCGGAAAGCGATCCGGTTTTGCGTCATTATGCAGATGCTTTCGAGACCGCGCCCGCGCAACGCATCATCTATCTCTCGACGGTGGGTGTGTATGGCGATCACCAAGGCGTATGGGTTGATGAAGACACGCCTTGCGTGCCGGTTGCCGAGCGCTCGCATGCCCGCCTAAGCGCCGAACAGGCGTGGAGTGAATGTGCAGCAGACATGGGCGCTGAGCTCGATATTCTGCGCCTGTCTGGAATCTATGGGCCGCAGCGCAATGCTCTGGCCAATCTGCGCGAGGGTACAGCGCGCCGCATCATCAAGCCGGGCCAAGTCTTCAATCGTATTCATGTGGCCGATATCGCCGATGCCATTGCCGCTTGCATCTCGCGTGGCCAGCCGGGGCGCATTTACAATGTGACCGATGACGAGCCCGCGCCGCCACAAGATGTTGTGGAATATGCCGCGACATTATTGGGGTTGGCACCGCCACCCGAGCGCGATTTCGTCACGACAGAAATGACGCCGATGGCGCGCTCTTTCTATGGCGAGAACAAGCGCGTTTCCAACAAGCGCATCAAAAGCGAATTGGGATTTGAATTCGCCCACCCGACCTATCGCGAGGGTTTGCAGGCTTTATTGGCGCAGGGCGAAGGTCGCTGATCAGGCCGCGCGTTGCGTCGGCGAGAAATGCTCCAGATATTTCGCATCAATCGCCGAGACGGGCAAAACAACCAGCACATCGACGGTGCCGAACTGCCGGTCAATCACGGCACCCGCACCGAATTTCGCACCCACGCGCAAATAGCCGCGGATCAGGGTCGGCAGCGCATCGAGAGCGCGACGCAATTCAATCGCATCTTTGGAAATCATATCCATCGACACGAAACGCTCCGGCAAAGCCTTTGCCGCCCACTCGCCTTCGCTCATTGCATGGTGGTGCAAAAACGAGAGCGGCAATGCATGGGCCAGCGGATTGGTGCCCTCAAACGACGCGCAGCCAATCATCGCGCCGATGCGGTAATGCTGCATATAGGCAGCAATGCCGCGCCAGAGCAGTTCAATCGTGCGCTTGGAGCGATATTCGGGCAGGACACAAGAGCGGCCAAGCTCGAGAAAGCGCGTGCCGGAGTGCTGCGCGAGCAGCGGTGCAATGTCGAATTCCTGCGCGCTGTAGAAGCCGCCGTTTTTTTCCGCCATGTCCTGACGCAGCAAGCGATAGGTGCCAACAACTTTCGGCTTTTTGCGACCGAATTTACCGCGCGCATCATGGTCGATGACAAGCATATGGTCGCAAATGCGGTCGAAGGGGCAAATGTCGCGGCGTGAAAGCGCAGAGCGGGCATCAGCAATCGCGCCGCCTTCTTCAAAAAACACGCGATAGCGCAATTTCTGCGCGCGGCGGATGTCTTTCTTGGTGATGGCAAGACGAGCCTCAAGCGAGCCCATGCGGCCAAGTGTCGGGTCAAGATCGCCATGGTTGCGCACAGCGCGTGGCATCGGCTTGGGCAGAGCGCGGATACTCGCCTGGAAGGCCATGCGTATCATGACTGTGGGTGCGCCGATGAAAGCCATTGCCATTAAATCTGTTCCTCTGCTGAGGCCAATCAACACAGTTTCTCGACGCTTTTATGACAGTTGCATGGACGGCATGAGCTTGTCTGATTCATTTGATTTTATGCGGCTTCCGCGGCTGCTGTTGATTGGCGGCGATAGGAGAGCGCTTCAGCAATATGGATGCGGCGTACGCCATCTGATTCGTCTAGATCGGCCAAAGTGCGGGCAAGTTTCAACACGCGGTGGAAGCCGCGCGCGGTCAGCCGCATACGGTCTGCGGCCTCGCGGATGAGATCGGTGCCGGCTTTGTCAGGCCGCGCCATTTGCTCGACGACGGCGGCAGAGGCGGCGCTATTGGTGACGAGATCCGGCAGGCCGAGATCAAGAAAGCGCTGACGCTGAATGGCGCGGGCGCGCGCCACGCGCGCAGCCACTTCGCGCGAGCCCTCGCTCGGCGATGGCAGAAGCAAATCGCTTGCATGGACAGCCGGCACTTCAATCGACAGATCAAAGCGATCCAGCAAAGGCCCGGATAGTTTCGCCTGATATTGCGCCATGCAGCGCGTATTGGGTTGGCGCTGGCAGGTGTAGCCTGGATCGGTGGCGTGGCCGCAGCGACAGGGGTTCATAGCCGCGACCAATTGAAAGCGCGCGGGGTAAGTGACGCGTGCATTGGCGCGCGACACGCTGACTTCCCCCGACTCGATGGGTTGGCGCAAGGAATCGAGCGCTTGCATGGAAAATTCCGGCAATTCATCGAGAAACAAAACGCCATGATGGGCGAGCGAGACTTCGCCGGGGCGCGCATAAAAACCGCCGCCTGTTAGCGCCGCCATCGACGCTGAATGATGGGGCGCACGAAACGGTCTGCGATCCGTGAGCTCACCACCAGCAAGCAATCCCGCGACTGAATGGACCATCGAGACTTCGAGCAATTCGCGTGGTGAAAGTGGTGGAAGAATGGAGGGCAGGCGCGCGGCCAACATGCTTTTGCCAGCACCCGGCGGGCCACTCATTAAGAGATGGTGCCCACCAGCTGCCGCAATTTCGAGCGCGCGTTTGGCACTTTCCTGTCCTTTGATTTCGGCGAGATCAGGCTGTGGCGACCCCTTTGCGCGCATGGCGGGCAGGGGGCGTGAGAGCACTTGCGTGCCTTTGAAATGATTGGCGAGTTGGATGAGGGACCGTGGCGCGATGATGTCGAGATCGGACGAAGCCCAAGCCGCTTCCGGCCCGCAAGCCGACGGGCAGATCAAACCATGTCCGCGCGCATTGGCGGCAACTGCTGCAGGCAGACAGCCCGCCACTGCCGTAATCGTGCCATCGAGGGCCAATTCGCCCAAAATTGTATAGCCCGCCAAAGCATCGGCAGGGATTGCACCCATGGCCGCCATAACAGCGAGCGCAATAGGCAGATCGAAATGACTGCCTTCTTTCGGCATGTCGGCGGGCGCGAGATTGATGATCACGCGGCGTGCGGGCATGGCGAGGCCAGAGGCCATCAAAGCGCCGCGCACACGCTCGCGCGATTCTGCGACCGCCTTGTCGCCGAGCCCTACGACAATAAAAGCCACTTGGCCGGGCACGAGCTGCACCTGCACGTCCACCGGGCGGGCCTCGATCCCCTCAAAGGCAATTGTCGCGACTCTGACCACCATAAGCCCGCTCCATCTGACGCAAAGGCAGGGCAGAGCTTGGCTGATGTTTCAGATCACGTCAAGAACATTACGTGAACATTAACATTTTGTCTGGTGCTCACGTGCCCCGCGGCTTGGCCCGCGTGGTGGGGGCTGCCGCTGCAGGATTGTCTGGCCAAGGGTGGCGCGGATAGCGGCCCTTCATTTCTGTCTTTACGGCAGCCCAGGAGCCTTTCCAGAAACCGGGCAGGTCTTTGGTGATTTGAATCGGGCGATGGGCGGGTGAGAGCAAATGCAAGGTGAGGGGCACACGCCCGCCCGCAAGCGAGGGATGCGTCGAGAGGCCGAAGAGCTCCTGAACGCGGATGGCGAGTACGGGTCCGCCTTCAGCTTCATAATCCACCGCCACATGCGAGCCGGTGGGGGCTGCGAAATGCGTGGGCGCTTCGGCATCAAGCCGACGCGTCATATCCCATGGCAGAAGCGCGGCCAGCGCGGCATCGAGATCGCTCGGCGTAATCGCATTGAGTGATGTTCGCCCTTCAATGAAGGGCGCGAGCCAATCTTGCGCATTTTGTGCGAGCGCCGCGTCAGAGAGATCGGGCCACTCCGCGCCTTCGGCACGACGCAAAAACATCACGCGGTCGCGCCATTGTTTTTGGGACTTTGACCAAGGCAATTTGTCGATGCCGATTGCAGCCGCCCCTTGCGCAAGTGCAGATGCGGTTTGCGCATTGGCCTCGATGGGCAAAATCTGTTCAGCCAATGCAATCGCACCAAGCTTGCGGGCACGTCGGCGGCGCAGGCTCATGCTTTGCTTGTCGAATGTCACTTCATCGCGTTCGACAATCTGCGGGCCAGCGATTGTCTCAACATCTTCCACGCTGAGCGCGGCACCTGCCAGAATGCGCGCAGCTCCTGCGCGCCCAGAGATTTCGGCAATAGCGAGATAAGGCTCACGCGCGAGACGCTCGTGGCCTTCCATCGTACCGGCGCGACCATTGACCATCAAAAACTCGCCATCACGTCCGCGCGCTTTAGCGATGCGGTCGGGATAGGCAATGGCAATCAAACGTCCGCAATCATGAACGTCGCCGCCGTCCTGATCTTTGCGCCCGGTTTGCCGCGCGGCTTCTTCCGCAAAGCCGCGCGCCAAGCGGCGTGCATCTTCGGCGCGTTGTGCGCGATCTCGCCGGAAATTCTCAACACGCTCGGCAAGATCAATGCGCTCGCCGCCCAAGCCACGCTCCACCAGAACGGCCGCGAGATCAGCCGCCAAGCGCGCTTCACCTTGTTTGGCGGCTTCAATCACCATGCGCGCCAAGCGGGGTGGTAAAGCCAGTGCGCGAATGGCTTGGCCCTGTGGCGTGATCGCGCCCGTCTCATCGAGTGCATCAAGAGAAACAAGCAATTGACGGGCTTCTTTCAGCGCTGGCGCAGGTGGTGGATCAAGCCATGCGAGTTGATTGGGATCACGCACACCCCAAGCAGCGAGATCCAGCAACAGGCTCGACAGATCAGCCGAGAGAATTTCGGGTTGCGAGAAAGCCTCCAGCGCGCCGGTCGCAGCTTCTTCCCAAAGCCGATAGCAAACGCCGGGCTCTGTACGCCCAGCACGGCCACGTCGCTGGTCTGCAGCGGCACGCGACACGCGCACCGTTTCCAATCGCGTCAATCCCAGATCAGGCTCGAAGCGTGGCACGCGCGCAAGCCCGCTATCAATGACGACGCGCACGCCTTCAATGGTGAGCGAAGTCTCGGCGATGGATGTGGCGAGGACAATTTTGCGCTTGCCCGCTTTCGCAGGCAGCACGGCGCGGTCTTGGGCGCCGCGATCCATTGCACCATAGAGCGGGGCGAGTTCTGCATTGTCGGGCAATTTGCCATCAAGCATTTGCGCGACGCGGCGGATTTCACCTTGTCCGGGCAGAAAGGCGAGAATAGAGCCGCCTTCCGCGCGTAAAGCTGTTTGAATGGCGCGCACCATATCGTCATCCAGCCGCGAACGTGCTTCGCGCGGGAGGTGCCGCGTTTCAATCGGATAAGCGCGGCCCTCGCTGACAATCACCGGGCAATCGCTCATCAATTTGGAGACGCGCGCCCCGTCAAGTGTCGCCGACATAACGAGAATGCGTAAATCCTCGCGCAATCCCGCTTGCGCTTCGAGCGCAAGCGCAAGGCCAAGATCGGCATCTAATGAGCGCTCATGAAATTCATCGAAGACAACGGCGGCGATACCCTTCAATTCCGGATCATCCAAAATCATCCGGGCGAAGACGCCTTCTGTGACGACTTCAATCCGCGTTTTGGCGGAGATGCGCGATTGCAGGCGCACGCGCAGGCCCACCGTCTCGCCGACATTCTCGCCCAGGGTAGCCGCCATGCGCTCAGCCGCTGCGCGTGCGGCCAGCCGTCTGGGCTCTAGCAAAATAATCTTGCCGACTAGGGCAAAGGCCTCGTCCTTGAGGACCAAGGGAACACGGGTCGTTTTGCCAGCACCTGGTGGGGCGACCAGGACCAGACGGGTGTGGGCTGCTGATTTTGCGCGCAATTCTCCCAGCACCGCATCAATGGGCAAGGCAAAGGGGAAGTCAGGCGTGGTATTGGCCATGACGGTCATGTCTCAAAAACCGCCCTTCGGGGCAAGTCTGCTGGGTGGGGCAGCCGCCCAGCCGCGCTGCAATAATGTTTCTGCGGCTCTAGCGTAGCCTCTTCTCCCGCGTTGCGGAAAGGAGTATGACCCCTCGGCCCAGACAAAGGGCGATCAGAGGATTGACCTCTAAGGAAGATTGCATGCCCAACGGCCCGTCAGCGGATCACAGCTCGCATAAGTCCGAGCCCCACCCCCATGCTCACGATCATCACGATCACAGCCATGATGCTCATGGTCACGGCCACGGTCACGGTCATGGGAGCCTCGCTTCGCTGACGCTGGGCTCGATTGGTGTCGTCTATGGCGACATTGGCACGAGCCCTCTCTACGCATTGCGTGAATCGCTCGCTCATACGGCTGGTGTGGGCTCGCACGATGAGAATGTGCTGGGCGTTGTCTCGCTGCTCATCTGGGCTTTGTTTCTGATCGTCACGATTAAATACGTCATCTTCGTCATGCGCGCAGATAACCGCGGCGAAGGCGGCACGTTGGCACTGATGGCGCTCGCGCAATCGGCCATTGGTCGCCGCTCCATCGGCGTTTTGTTCCTCGGGATTTTGGGCGCTTCGCTTTTCACGGGCGATGCCATTATTACGCCGGCGATTTCGGTACTGTCTGCCGTAGAGGGTTTGAAACTCGTCGCACCAGCGCTCGATCATTACATTCTGCCGATCACTTTCGTGATCCTGATCTCGCTGTTCATGGTGCAAAGCCGAGGG
>Ga0209400_1000187_pt1 | contig 54898 bp, 88 predicted proteins | sample M_130807_EF_Meta_FD_187313 | JGI IMG/M metagenome (GOLD analysis project Ga0209400, IMG submission 187313) | Freshwater microbial communities from Lake Montjoie, Canada to study carbon cycling - M_130807_EF_MetaG (SPAdes) (version 2) | ecosystem: Environmental > Aquatic > Freshwater > Lake... | reverse complement strand
CCTACTGGCTCATCTGTTACTGGTAATGGAATGTATCTACCAGCGGCTAACTCTTTGGGCCTGTCTACTAATGGCACTAATGCTGTTTATATAGATTCTTCACAGAATGTGGGGATTGGTACTACTTCGCCAAGTGCAAAATTAAATGTAAATACAACTGGTGCAAATTCACGCATTGCTATTGGTGATACTGCGTCTGGTACATATTCAACCATGCTCATGTATGGTGGTAGTGGAAAATATAATTTTCAATTAGGCGTTCAAAACAATGTAAACAACGCTTTCGAAATAACTCCATCTACTGCGGCTGGTGGTACAACATTTAGTACGCCAGCAATGGTTATCGACTCCTCTGGTAATGTGGGGATTGGTACTACTTCGCCAAACCTAGGTGGATTAACCCGTGCTTTAACTTTAAATGCGCCTACTGGTGGTAATTACGCAGGTTTTGAATTAGCGGGTGCTGGGACACAAACTGCCCGTTTTGTAGCAAATAATACAGCCGCATATTTTGGTTCATCACCTGCAACGCCTTTAGTTTTTGAAACCAATAACACAGAGCGTATGCGTATCGCCTCAACGGGGCAAGTGTTAATTGATAGAACAACAGATACAGCAAGTGGAAAATTGGAAATTTATGGTAATTCAGACGGGGCTTTTAATCCACTAACTATAATTCAAGGGGCGGCTGGTTCTACTAGCAGAACAAATATAGCCTTTTATAGGGTTTCTGCTAGCGCAACTGTTGGCACAATCCAAACAACTAACACAGCCACATCCTACAATACCTCATCTGATTACCGACTAAAAGAAAATATTGCGCCTATGACTGGTGCTTTAGCCAAGGTTGCTCAACTTAAACCCGTTACATACAAATGGAAAGCAGACGGCTCTGATGGTGAAGGTTTCATTGCTCACGAATTAGCGAATGTTTGCCCTCATGCAGTTAGTGGTGATAAAGATGCAACCCGTGAAGAACAATACGAAGTAACACCATCAGTTAAAGATGAAGAAGGAAATATCACTACCCCTGCGGTAATGGGTACACGAACTGTTCCTGACTACCAAGGCATTGATGTTTCATTCCTAGTAGCAACACTAACAGCGGCTATCCAAGAACTAAAAGCAATAAACGACACACAAGCCGAAACAATCAACGCACTAACCGCCCGAATCGTGGCGCTAGAAGGAGTATAAATAATGCCAACAATTATTGACGGCACAAGTGGCGTAACCTTCCCTGCGGGTGGAGTAGGTAATCCTGCTGGTGCAGTGGTGGGTACAACTGATACTCAGACGCTTACTAATAAAACTCTGACAACACCAGTTATCAGTTCACTTTCATCTGCATCTGCTACTGCGCTAACTTTGCAGTCTGCTGGCACTACTGCGATTACTGTTAGCACTTCACAGAATGTTGGTATTGGGGCTACACCTACCCAAAAATTACAAGTTGCTGGTAATGTATTTATTAGCTCTGGTCAATATTTTATGTGGGACAACGCTGGTGCATGGGCTTTGCAATCTGACGCATCAACTTATGTTCGTACTCTTATTAATGGCAATGAGCAATTGCGTACCAATGCTTATGGTATTGGTATTGGTGGAACTACACCATCGTCAGGTACGGGCGTTACATTCCCCGCTACACAAAACGCATCATCTGACGCAAACACATTGGATGATTATGAGGAAGGAACTTGGACACCTACTTATGTAACCTCTGGAGGTGGCGGTACGCAAGGTGGAAGTTCAACTGGCTATTATGTAAAAATTGGAAAACTTGTTACTTGCACTTTCGATTGCCAAAAAACTTTAACAGGCGCTAATTCTGGAAATATTTGGATGGGTGGTTTGCCATTTACTGCTGGTAGTGGTTCTTTTGGTGGTTCTGGAACCATTGGGTATTTTAACGGTCTTTCTCAGTCTGCTATTTACACAACTATGTATATAGATAATAACGCCACTACCGCTAATCTTATGTATCAAAATACTGCTACTGCTAGTAATGCTTATTTTTCTGGAACAAGTTTTTCTGGAAGAATGATTGGGACATTAACTTACACCTCAACTGCATAAGGAGAAATCATGGCACTCACAGAAACCAAAGTAATCGACAACATTACAGTAACCGAAAACGGCACAGTCCTATATCGGGAAGCAACACGCATCCTAAAAGATGGTGAACAGATAGCACAGACTTACCATCGGTCAAGCCTGACACCAGCACAAGACCTGACAGGTCAACCAGCCAATGTAGTGGCTATCTGTAATGCCGCATGGACTGAAGAGGTCGTAGCGGCTTATCAGGCTCAAGTGGCACAAACTGGAACGCCAGCATGAGCGACATTGCAATCACCCTGACCGCACAAGAAGCCGTTGACGTAATTAACATCATCGGTCAATTACCAACCCAGTCCAACGCTCATCCGTTGTACACAAAGTTGCGTAATCAGGTAGAACCTCAGTTGCCAAAGCCCGAACCAGCGGAGTAAGCCATTGACCCATTCACCCTACTTATGGCGGCTCAAGCCGCTGTTGGCTTTATTAAGCAGGGATGTTCTATGCTCCATGAGGGGCGTATGGAACTTGAGGGCGCAAAGAAGACTGTCGAGGGAGTCATTGGCGATGTCAAGGCTATCAAAGGTATCTTTGACTGGTTCGTTGGTCTGTTTAAACGAGCAGAGCCAGACACCCCGTCCAAGCCTGTGGCGCAAAAGAAAACAGCCAAACAACAGCAGTCTTACGAAGACCTCGAACTCAAACTCATCAGCGAGATTGGTGCAAACCTCGGTGTCCTCTTTGACACGCAACAACAGATTAACAACCACTACCTTGAACTAGAGGAGACAAGCAAAACCAACTATGACCCAGCGCAAAACACCAGTCAAAAAGCCATAGAGCGGGCATTGATTGAGTTGCAGATGGAGAAGTTGATGGAGCAGACTAGAGAGGCAATGGTCTACGCCCCGCCAGAACTGAAAGACTTGTATAGCCGATTCCTCAAAATGCACCAAAAGATTGAGCGGGAGCAGGAGTGGGCTAGAGCAGAAACAATACGCAGGACTAGGCTGGCAAGGTGGAAGCAAGAGCAAGAGGAGATTTGGGTCATTGAGTTAATAAGTGGGGTAATTGCCGTGATGTTCATATCTATGATTTTTGGATGGTTAATGTGGCAACTACGAAGCTGGTCTACTGGATATTGATAGGAGTAGCCATATGCATCATTGTTGGAGTTACTTCGATGGCGTATGTGGAAACCTTGTATATGAAAGCCCAGCTCAAGCAAGAGATCAAAGAGTTGCGTAAATTGAAACGGGAACTAAAGGAATCAAAATGATGACGCTATTTTCAACCCTACTGTCTTTCCTGATGGGCGGGTTACCCAAGCTGATGGACTTCTTTCAAGACCGCGCAGACAAGTCGCATGAACTAGCCTTGGCACAGATGCAGACTGAGCGCGAGTTGACCTTGAAGAAGGCTGGCCTAGAAGCTCAAGAAAAGATTGAGCATATCCAGACCGAGCAAATTCAGATCAACGCCGAGGTGACCAACGCACAGACCGCCATGCAAGAGCGTCAAGCCCTGTATGCACATGATATTGCTATCGGTCAGGGTGCAAGTCTATGGGTAGTAAACGCCCGCGCTATGGTGCGTCCTGCCATAACTTACGGGATGTTTATCTTGTTTGCCTTTGTGGAGATATTTGGTTTTTGGTTTGCTTATCACAAGGAAGTGCCGTTTGATGTAGCTCTAGACCTACTGTGGGATAACGAGACTCAAATCATTTGGGCAAGCGTGGTGTCGTTCTGGTTTGGTACACAAGCCTTTGGGAAGAAATGAACCTGTCAGACAAAGCTCTGAAGATGATTAGCACCATGAAGGAGTGCGTCAGAAGCCCTATCGTTGCCCAGCCAAGCTGTGGACGGTGGGGGTGGGTCATGTCTTATACCCAGAGCAAGGCAAGATGAAGATAGAAGAGCGGGATGGGTTTGGCCTTAAAGACGCAGACAACCGCACATTCAGCATGGAAGAAGTCAATGGAATTCTTAAAGCAGATTTGGCTAGGTTTGAGCGAGGTGTGGTTCAGTTCTGTCCTGTTCCCCTCACTCAGGGTCAGTACGATGCTCTTATCTCTTTTAGCTTTAATGTTGGTTTGGGAACGCTACAGCGCTCAACCCTCCGTCAGAAGGTTCTTAGGGGTGATATGGAAGGGGCGGCAGAAGAACTCTTGAAGTATTGCAAGGCGGGTGGCAAAATACTCAAAGGGTTAGAAAACCGCCGTAAAGACGAGCGCGCCCTGTTCTTAGGATAAGAAATGCCACTAAAAAAATTAGCGCTAAGGCCGGGGGTCAACAAGGAAAACACTCGCTATACCAATGAGAACGGCTGGTATGACTGCGACAAAATCCGCTTTCGCCAAGGCACACCTGAGAAAATCGGTGGGTGGCAACGCATCTCTACTGATACGTTTCTAGGCATATGCCGATCTCTGTGGAACTGGGTCACTTTAACTTCCTTAAATCTTATTGGCGTAGGTACTAACTTAAAGTTCTATATTGAGCGTGGCGGTGTCTATAACGATATAACCCCAATCAGAGCGACTACAACACTTACTAATCCTTTTACGGCCACTGCCAGCTCTAGCGTAATCTCTGTATCTGCCACGGCGCATGGATGCATAACCAACGACTATGTAACTTTCAGCGGTGCTGGAATTACAGGATTGGGTGGAAACGTTACCAGCACTGTATTGACTGGCGAGTTCAAAGTCACAGTCATTACAGTAAACACATACACAATCACTGTCTCGGCCACGGCTAATGCCACAGACGCATCAGGATCGCCCGGCGGTGGAACTGTAATTGCCCAGTATCAAATCAATACTGGCCCAGCCTACGCCGTCCCCCTATCTGGATGGGGAACTGGCCTATGGGGATATGGAACATGGGGTTTTGGTGCGGCATCTACAGATGCTATGCGCTTGTGGAGTCAGAGTAACTTTGGTCAAGACTTAATATTTGGCCCAAGGGGTGGAGCCATCTATCTTTGGAATGCCAATCTAGGTGTAGCAAGTTCCACTTTTACGGTAACGATTGCTAGTCCGGCTGTGGTTACGTTTGGAAGTTTGACTGCTATTCCCAATGGCACGGCTATCCAGCTAACCACTACAGGCGCTTTACCCACAGGATTGTCTGTAGGTACTGTTTATTATGTTGCTAACTCTTCTGGGGCTACTTGCAACCTGACAGCTACTTTTGGTGGAGCAAACATAATCACAACAGGCGTTCAATCTGGCACTCATTCTGTATCTTCAAGAGGTATAAACATTGCCAGCCTAGCCAGCGCATCCGCCTGTCCTACGGTGCAGAACTTTATTCTTGTCTCTGATACAAGCAGATATGTATTTGCTTTTGGATGTAACGCACTTGGATCGACTACTCAAGACCCCATGCAGATCCGTTGGTCTAACCAAGAATCCGTAGTGGAATGGACTCCCGCCGCCACTAATACAGCGGGCGATTTGCGCTTGTCTCACGGTTCTGAGATTGTTACGGCCATGCAAGCCCGACAAGAGATATTGGTATGGACTGATTCATCCCTTTATTCTCTCCAGTATGTAGGCGCTCCTGTGGTGTGGGGTTCTCAACTGGTTGGTGATAACATATCTATCGCTGGAGAAAATGCCGTGGGCTACGCTGGTGGCGTGGCGTACTGGATGGGCGTAGATAAGTTCTATAAATACGATGGACGCACTCAAACCTTGTCTTGTGATCTGCGCCAGCACGTTTTTGAAAACATCAACAAAGACCAGTTTGACCAAGTTGTGTCTGGAACTAACGAGGGCTTTAATGAAATCTGGTGGTTCTACTGTTCTTTAGACTCTATCGTGGTTGACTCTTATGTTGTCTATAACTACCTTGAGCCAAATGGTAGAGGTGGCACAGGCGTTTGGTATTACGGCTCTATGGGCAGAACAGCATGGCTGGATTCTGGTCTAAGCGATTACCCAATTGGAGCCACTTATGACTACAACTTAGTCAACCATGAAATTGGTGTTGACGATAAGACTACGGGTACGACTTTACCTATTGAGGCTTACATCACATCTGCTGAGTTTGATATTGATGATGGAGATAAGTTTGGGTTTATATGGCGTGTAGTACCAGACATTACCTTTAGAGGATCTACGGCAACTAGCCCGCAAGTCACTATGTACTTAAAGCCCATGCAGAACTCAGGCTCTGGGTATAACAGCCCAGCGTCTGTAGGTGGCGATGCCTCTGCCACTATTACCCGCACGGCAACTCTTCCAATTGAAGAATTCACGGGGCAGATCTATACAAGGGTTAGAGGCCGTCAAATGGCTATGGAAGTCAGGTCTACTGCCGCAGGAGTAACTTGGCAACTAGGATCGCCCCGTCTAGACATTAGACAGGACGGCAGACGATGACATACATCGTTACCTCTGAATCTGAAATAAATAAAATTGCGGCACCAGCATTGCCTCTTGGTGGGGAAGAGTATTCTGTTATATATCAAAACCAGTTTAATAATGTCTTGCGCTTGTACTTCAATCGTATACAAGGCATATTAGATCAACTTAGTACAGATAGCGGGATAATCCCCGCCCTTACCGTTTACACGGTGGTAACGTTACCAAGCGCCGCTACATCTGGAATTGGGGCTAGGGCGTTTGTGTCTGATGCCCTAGCTCCTGTATTTGGCTCAACTGTTGCTACGGGTGGCGCAGTTAAAACGCCAGTATATTCAGACGGTACAAATTGGAAAGTCGGATGAACGTCACACTAGTTGATAGCAAGAAAAAGAAACTCCAGCCCGGAGATGTTCTAATTGTTGCCGCACATCAAAACAAAGTGCCGGCCAACGAGATGAAAGCTCAGTCTAAGAAGAGTGACGGGATATCTCCTGCAAAATTGTTATACACAGCTTATGTACAGGAGATGCAGAACCCGTCATTAATTAGGATTCAAGAGAACAATACATTGTTTGTAATCCATCCAGTTAAGGAAAGAGTTGGCGTTCTAAGAATGTTTAATGGAGATACTTTAAACAATCTTCCAAAAAACATAGCAACATTTTTTGAATCTGCTTACAAAATTGGAGCAGATATCTTGCTGTACCCAGTAGACTCAAATACTTCTTCCGCCTTTAAACAAGCTTTTGATATGTATCAAAAAGAAGGAAAAGAGTTTTCTTCAAAGACCGACATGATTATTGTTGTTCTTGGAAAGCAAAGGTCTTAATATGGGATGGGGATGGGTATCAAGGATAGTTACTAACCCAGTTAGGGTTATAAATGATGGCGCAAATGCGCTTAGTGATACTGTTCAAAGAACGGTAAACAATGTAAGTGGTGCTGTTACTACTGTTCTTCAAACAATTAATAAGACAGTAGATAACATTATTCGGGATCCTCTTCCCACGATTGCTATATATGCAGGTATGTCTGTGGGTATACCACCGTTTGTTACTTCTGCCGCCATTACTGCATCAAGAGGTGGTAATGTAGAAGACATGATGAAGTCTGCCGCCATTTCATGGGCGGTAACTGAGGGGTTGAAATATGCAGAAATTGGAAGCACCGATACCATAGATCCAGAAACTGGTGAAGTAATACAAAAACCAATGACGGTAAAAGATGCTACGCAAAGTCTTGGTGAAAAGATTGGTTCAGCCACTACTCCAGCAATAGGTACTGCCGTAGCCAGTGGATTAAACACATCTATTGTTGCTGGTATTCGTGCTAGTCTGACTGGCAAAGATGTTAATCAAGCAATAGCAGATGGCTTTGCATCTGGTTCTGTATCGTCTGGTGTATCTTCATTAAGCAGTGAACTAGGGTTGCAAAAGGACTGGGGTTTGTCTGATAAGCAAATGAAGACACTCAATGCCACAGTTGCTACTGGAATAAGTGCGGCCATTTCTGGTAAAGATCCGTCTACAGTAATAGGTAATTACATAGCAAATACTTTAATAGATACTGGATCAAGTAGGCTTGCAAAAGAAGCCAAGGATGCCTATAAGAGTGTCCAAGATTTAACCTCTTCTGCCAAGGTAAAAGCCGATGAATATGACTCACATTACCAAGAGTGGACAAAACAAAAAAATGAAGTTCAAAAACAATTAGACGAATTTAACGCTACTCGCGACAAATACCTTGATGGCTATAGCAAGGAAATGCAACCTATTCTTGACAAGATTACCCCCTATACCAATACATTCAACACTGCAAAGTCTGAATACGATAGGCAGATGGCTATTTATAACGATACAAACAAAACTGTTGACGAAAGAAATACTGCTGGGGCGGAGGCTGAAAAGCAAGCCAAGATAGCCAATGAATCTGCAACAACGGCTAATCAAATACAGACAGAGAACAAGCCAGTTATTGATAAGTACAACACACAAAATACAGAGCTTGCCGCCACTGCTGGGACGCTAAAGGGTAAGGTTGATATCTTGAATGATTACAACCTTGGCGCACCAACGGATGCAAACAAAGAAGGTTCTGCCGCTTGGAAACTTTACCAGTCTTCCGAAGGGCTACAGAAAAATATTGATGAACAAAGAGCCGCAGTTGATGCCGCTACCGCCGCAGATCTTAGATATGCAACGCAAGTGTCTGAAACCACTACGCAAAACATAACCCTTGACGCTATCAAAAACGGAACTATTGCGCCCATTTCCAAGCCAGACGGGGAAGCTGGTGTTCTGTACTTTGATAACGGCATGGAAATCAGACCAGATGGAACTATTTACCAAGGCGGTAAACAAGTTTATTCCTCTGCAATGGCTCCTGATGTGGCCGATATCTTTAAAGGCGCTACGCCTGTTGAGGGCGCAGAGGGGCGTGTGACCTATACGGGTACTGCCGGTAGGGATATAGCCGAGGCTGATATTACAAGAATCAAAGACATTGTGGCTGGTAAGCGCCCAGTAGATCTTGCCTACGATATTAACCAAGACAAGAAGGTAGACAAGGCAGATCTTGGATTAATTACCGCCATGTCGCAGGGCGCTAGTTTTGACCCCACAGAAGAAGTTCAACCTTGGCAATTCCTTGGAACATCAGGCGAAGGAATGGGGGATTGGCAGTTAACCAAAGAAGGTTACTGGGTTAGTCCAGACGGGCAGATGCTTGACATAGAAGGTAGACCAATAGGGTATAGCACCAGACCAGATTATGAAGTTCAGCCTTGGGAGAATTTGAGCAAGTCTGGAGATATTCAGAACATGGCCGGATGGAGCTATGACAAGGGTACATGGACTGATAAGTCTGGTAATAAGTTTGACCAATACGGCAATTTTGTTGGAGAGAAAACTGCAAAGCCTTATGTTGGTCAGACTGGGACTATTTGGGGGCCAACAGGCTCAATGATTGCTAAGACCGCGCAGGACAAAGCGGCGCAGACACAGCAACAACAAATTGACAATACCAAAACACAACTTCAAATGGGGATAGCTAACTTGCTTCCGCAGATACAGGCTTTGGCATCAGACGATAATCAACAAACACAACAACCCCCAGTTGTGGGTTCTGGTATTTCTCCAGAGTTTACAAACCCTATTGAGATAGGTGCGCCTTTGGAGACTGATTACTTTAGTAATTTAGTTAAAGAACAGCAAAACAAAAAGCCAACACAAATACAAGATGGCACGGTTAAAATTGCTTCGGGAGGGTCAGTTCGTGGCCTACCGGCGCTTCTACGCAAAAGAGGTTAAATATGAGCTATGAAATAACTGGTGTGGGCGAAGATGGTGAATACACCTACCAATGGTTTGATGATCCAAATACCAACGTAGATGTTGTAACCGACCCCTATGCGGGTTTGGATTGGACAACTCCAATACCAGAAGTAAGCACCACCCAATATATTGCAGACCAAGCGGTTAAGACCGAGACTATTGCTGGTGACATTATTTACACGATGGCGGATGGCACAAAGTATGGTGTAAATCCAGAGACTAATGCGTATTATTCTTTGACTGGCGATCAATACAATGCCATGACCAACGCCGATAAGTCTGGTATTACAAAAGATACATTTGCATCTTTGCGTGGTCAGCCCGTAGCTCCCACTGGTGCGTCCATGACGGACAAGATTTATGGACAGCTCAAAAACGCCTTTACTGACAGCAAAGGTAATATTAATTGGGCTGGATTAACCACTGCCGCCGCTGGAATTAAAGCCATAACTGGGGCTGACAAGGTTCAAACCCCCGGCTATAAGGGTTCTATCCCTATGAACTTACAAGCCGTCCGTGGCCGTGTTAACTATGAAGATCCAAACCGCAGACCCGGAAGTATGGGTAGACAATACTTTACAGATACCGCCTTTGCTAGTCCCGCAAACGTTGCCGCCGCCAGAACTGCTGTGGGAGAACAAGCAAAAGGCATATTGTCAGGGTATACACCTACTCCGGCACCCGCCGTTACTGCTCCAGCGCAAGCAATGGAAACGTTACCACCATCTGGGGTATCTTCTTTGATGCCCGTGCCACAAGCGCAAGGTATGGCTAAAGGCGGTGTGGCTCAACCAAGATACTTACAAGGTGCGACAGACGGAATGGCTGACAAGATCCCTTCTTCCATAGATGGAAAACAAAAAGCCGCCCTAAGTCATGGCGAGTTTGTAATCCCTGCTGATGTGGTTTCCCACCTTGGCAATGGTAATTCTGATGCTGGCGCAAACAAACTCTACGACATGATGGCTCGTATTCGCAAAGCTCGGACAGGGAATTCACAGCAAGGCAAGCGCATCAACCCAGACAAGTTTATGCCCGGCGGTCAAGTTGGTTATGCCTCTGGTGGTATTGCTAAGTTTGCTGGAGAAGGTAGTAGCGCTGTAGTAGGTTCGACAGGAACAAGTGCAGGATCTACGGCCATCCCTAGCCTTGGCACTTCTTCGGAAGGCTCTCTGTCCTCATGGGCAGGGCCATATGTTTCTGACTATTTGTCCAAAGGCGCGGCACTATCCAATGCCCCGTATCAGGCTTACACGGGGCCTTTGACTGCTGGCGCATCTGACCTTCAAACGCAACAATTTAGCGGCCTCTCTAACTTAGCTAATAACGGTACGTTCAACGCTACCCAAGCACAGAACTATATGAATCCATATATTTCTGCGGCGCTTAATCCTCAACTAGAGGAGCTACGCCGTCAGTCGCAGATCACTCAGCTTGGTAACGCTTCCAAAGCTACCCAAGCGGGGGCGTTTGGTGGATCTCGTCAGGCTCTGATGGATACAGAAACACAGCGTGGATTATTAGCAGAACAGAACAAAGCAATTGGATCTGGTTACGCCTCGGCTTTTGATAAAGCTACTGGTCAGTTCAATGCCGACAAAAACCGCGAACTACAGATTCAGCAAGCCCTTGGAACTGCCGGCGCTACTCAACGTGATATTGAGCAACAAGGACTTACTGCTGACAAGACTCAGTTTGAAGAGCAGAGAGATTTTCCTTATAAGATGGTTCAATATCAAAAAGATTTGCTCCAAGGTCTTCCAATTACAACTACTGCCAGCACAACCAATCAGACGCAACTCAGTCAGCTTGCTGGTCAGGTGCAGGGCTTGATGGGGCTATATCAATCATTGGCTAATTTGGGTCAAACCAAAAAAGCATAACGGGGTAAAACATGAATATCGTACAGATTGCTAACGACATTAAGGGTTATCCATTAGAGCTGTTAAAGCAGTATGCTAATGGCGCTAACCCTGAGATTCCCCCTTATATTGCTCTTGGCGAGATTGAACGTCAGAACAAGATGCAAGAGCGGGCGGCTATGCAACAGAAATCAGCGCAAGGCCCACAGCCATCTGTTAAAGATCAAATTGAGCAGAAGGCCGGACTGATGGCTCTTCAAGCCCAGCAACAGCAACAAGCGCAACAGCAGATGATGCAACAAGCTAGGTCGCAACCTATGCCAGTTCCTGCTGGAGTTCCTCAACCCGCACAGCAAGCGCAAGAAGGTTTTGCTGATGGTGGTATGGCGCAGTTACCTATTGGATCTGATTTTTTTGAATACGGAAGCGGTGGAATTATTTCCTTTGAATCTGGTGGAAAAACTGCTCGTAAATTACCTAAAGAAGAAATGCCTTATTACGGTCTTATTTCTGATCAAGAAGATCAGTCAGATGCGGAGCGTCAGCGCTTGATGTTTGCAGAACAAGAGGCTCGTGAAAAAATGGGTAAACCTTTTTATTCAGCCGCTGGCACTTCTTTAGTTAACTCCCCCAGAGATGTTGCACAGCCTACGCCACCAAGCCAACTAGATCCTGCTTTCATGGCGGCGGCTAGAGAGTCTGTAAACATACAGTCTCCAGAAACAATCATGGAAAACCAAATGAAGATGCGTGAGCTTGCTGGCATCAAAGGTCTTGCTGGGCAAAAGGCTGAAGAGGGCGTTGACAGACAACGTGAGATGTACAAGGAAGCCACTGCTAACAGAGGAATTGAAGGCTTGATGGCCGTCCTTGGAGGCATACGTCAAGGCAGTTTGGGTGGTGCTGGCCCCGCTTATTTAGCTCAGAAGAGCGCAGAGAGAACGGCTGACTTGGCACAGTTAGAAAAAGAAAATAAACTAACTTCAGACATAGAAGAGAAGCGCAGAGCGGAGGCTTCTGGATTAGCTTCTACAGGAATTGCATCCTTAGAGAAACAAAGAACAGAAGCAGGAACTACCGGCAGAACCTTTGCTGTAGAAGCAATGAGGGCCGGCAATGAGCTTGAGAGAGAGAAGGCTCGGTTTGCCAATGAACTTGAGCTTGCAAAAGGTAGATTTGCCAATGAGAAAGAATTGGCTGAGATTCGTGCCAAACATGATGTTCGACTTGAAGGCATTAGGGCTGGTTCTGCTATGGCGCTGGAGAAGTTTCGTCAAGATGCACCTACTATTAACAAGAAGGACTTTGACGATTACTATAGAATCTTTAAGGCAGATCCTAAGAATAAAGACAGGACTGAGGCTGACGCATTTGCTCAATACCATGTTGACAAGTATGCTGGTAGGGGTCAAAGTGCATCTGAGGCAAATGAGATTAAGAGGTTAAAACTTGCAACCGACAATCCAACATATCTATCAGATAAGAATATTGCCAAGAATGATCCTGATCCAGAGAAAAGAAGGAAAGCTCAAGCTAGGATTGATGTTCTGGAAGAGGCTGTTGGGATTACTCCGTCTAGTGCAATTCCAAGCGAACCTCCTCCCGGCGCAGTTAGAGTTAGGCCGTAAGCATGGCTAAATATGACGTAGATGTGCAAGGTGTCACCTACGAAGTAGATGCCCCTGATCCCAATACGGCTTGGAAGTGGGCTGTATATACGCACAAACAAAAGAGCGAACCCAAGCGCACAGATCGCACATGGGGTGAAGCCGCTACTGATGTTCCTGCTAGTTTAGTTTCTGGTCTTGGATCTTTAGTTCAACTGCCCGGCCAACTATATGGTTTGGCTACTGGTAACTTTGAAAAGACTGGCTCTTTAGGTCTGGGTGAAAAGATCCAGAAGTATGGCGAAGAGATGAAGTCTGATCCTCTCAAGGCCATGGAAGAGGCTAGGGCTAAGAAGATACAAGAAGCAGAGAAGAATGGTCAGCTGTCAGCCTTCGGCACTGCTTTTGCTGAGACAGTTAAGAGTCCAACACTGCTTGCTAGTTTCTTGTTGGAACAAGTTCCACAGCTTATCCCTGCTTTGATTTCTGGTGGTGGTACTGCCGCATTAACTGCCGCAGGTCTTAGCGCAAAAGAAGCCGCTACTTTAGTTTCTAGTGGTATGGCCAAGGAAGCCGCAGAGATAGCCGCCAAGAAAGCTGTTGCCGCAAGAGCTGGTGCGGCAGGTGTTGCGGCGGCAAAAGGTACTGGTGCTATACAGCAGGGTGCTGATATTGGTGCGGGCGTTTACGAGAATGCCTATAAGGAAATGATAGACAGGAACGTACCAGAAGCAGAGGCCGCACAGAAAGCATTGAATCTAGCCCGTGCATCTGGTGCATCTGGTGCAATCATTTCCTTGTTGGCTCAGAAGCTACCCGGCGCAAGCACACTGGAAGAAACATTTGCTGGCGTTCCCGCAAAAACAGGCAAGAGAGTTTTTGTTAATGGCGTTGAAAGAACTGTTCCATCTAATCGTTTATTTAATGCGGGTGTTGGCGCGTTAGGTGAAGGTGCTAGTGAGGTTGTTGAAGAAACTGGTGGCAAGTTCAGTCAGAACCTTGCTATGCGTGAGGTTAACCCAGAGCAAAGCCTTACCGAAGGTCTAGGTCAGGCGGCTGGTATGGCCGCTGTTGGTGGTGTTGGTATGGGCGGAGTCTCAGGCTTGGCACAGAGGCCATCAAGCATTGACCAAAAGCTACCAGAGAACAAGCCTCCCGTTGATAAAGTTCCCGACATTAATCCACCAGTAAGACCGCCTCAAGCACCTACGGCAAAAGTTACTCTTACACAAGAAGACTTGGATGCCTTGCAAAACTACACTCAGGGTTTACCCGATACTGCGGGTGATGTGTTCCAGCGCTTACAAAACCGTGATCGTGCCACCCCTGCATCTATTCAGCAGATGCAAAACATTTCTTCTAACCCTGACTACGACAGGCTCAAGACCTCTGCCGATCTAGGCTCTGGTGCGCCCGTGGTTATCAGTGATATTAATATCCCAGCCAATCAAATGGGTAGAGTAGATATTGTTACTGGATCTGATGGACGAAAGATTCCAGTTCAATATGCCGTGGTTGACGCTGACCAGTTACTTACATCACACACTGCTGACGGCAGAACTAATGAAGACTATGGAAACGTTGCCACCCCAGCCATCCGTGCGGTAGCTGGTAATGGTCGTATTGCAGGATTGCAAGCGGCATATGGTCTTAATACGGCGGGTGACTATAGAACTGCTTTGTCTTATGACAATCAGCATGGTGTTGACCAAGGCACCATATTGGATATGGGTAAACCTGTTTTGGTCAGGATCATGCCCAAGTCGTTTATCACGCCCGATATCGGGGATGTTTCTAACGTAGCGGGTCAGTTAAGACTTAACCCAGTTGAGGCGGCAAAGAATGATGGAAATCGCTTTGATTTAGGTGGCCTTTCTTTCAATGAAGATGGAAGCATTAACACCCAGTCTTTGATTCAGTTTGTCCGTGGTATGCCCAAAGAAGAGCAGGGCGAGTTGATGGACAACAATGGAATGCCCAACACCACGGCAATAGATCGACTGAACAATGCCATCTTTTACAAGGCGTATGGCAGTGACTCTCTCATTAATCTGTATGCCCAAGCCGCAGATCCAGAGGCCAAGTTAATACTTGCCGCCCTAGCCAGAGCCGCTAGTAAAGTTGCCAAACTAGATGGTGCTGGTGAGTACGACATTCGCCCAAACATTATTGAAGCCACCGAGCTGGCAGTCAATGCAAAGCGCAATGGCCTCAAGCTACAAGACATTGTTAAGCAGGGCAATCTTGGGATGGATCCTAAGACAATGGCTATCTTGCAGATGTATGCTGACAACAATAAGTCCGGCAAGCGCATGGGTGAGTTGATTAGTAACTTGGCTGATGCCGCCTACGAACAGTCTCAGGCTGGTGAGGATATGTTTGGACAGAAACCCAAACTGCCAATAGAGGATGTTTTTAAAGTTCTTAAAGGCGAAGAGGGCGGCCCCGATTTATTTGATCAGCCAAAAAAAGAAGAGCCTAAAGAAGAAAAGCAAGAGCCAAAAGGCTATCAAATTACCAAGCCAGCAAAGCAAATTGAAAAAGAATTGGTAGGCAAGGATATCAATGAAGCCGCCCAATGGTGTATTGACAATGCCCCCAACAGCTTTGCTAAAGCAGTAGCTCAAGCTGTAGCCAATCGCATCAAGGCAATGACTGATGTTGGTGTTCCTATTAGCTTTACGGTGTTGACTGGAAGCAAAAGAAAGAAAGGTTTCCGTGGCGTATCAATAGTCAAAGGAAATGAATACGAGAACGGCAAACAAGTTGGCGTAAAGATTGATGTATACATCAACGGAACAGACTCTAGCGGTAAGTTGGATGGATTTTCTGGTGTTAGATATAGTACCGTCTTGCATGAGCTTTTGCATACCGCCACCCAACCACAGACTTGGGTGCTTGGCAGATGGGCTGATGCAATTGAAAGGCAAGCAAAGAAATTTAACAAAGCTATAAATCCTATAGACCAATCTGAGTTACAAAAAGAGTTGACCCCTCTTTTAACAAAAATTCGTAAAAGTATTACCGATGATATTAAGAACGGCAAAGATCATCCGTTCCTTAAAAATTTTACGCATAAACAAATTAAAGAAAGACATACCAGCAATACCAGTGAATTAATTTCATATGGTTTAACGGAAGAGGATTTCCAAGACTATCTATCTACAATTAAATTTGCTGATGGTAAGAGCGTATTTACTGAGCTTGTGACCATCATTCGTAAGCTACTTGGCTTGAGCCAAGAGTATCAATCTGCTCTAGAGAGATTGGTAGAAGTTACAGAAAAAGGATTGGGCGTTCCTGTTGGACAGCTTCAGCAAGAAGTTAAAAAGACTGGGCTAACAAAGCTTGGAACAGCAACAAATATTCAGATTGCTACTAAGCCGTCTACTGCTCCCGCCGCCACACCAAAAGCAAACAAACCGCCTGAGTTGAAAGCACCTGCTGGCTTTAAACTAAAAGAAGGGCGAAACGAACAAGTTGTTTTGGCGGCAAGAGAATTGGCGGCTGGAAGAATTACCAAGGAGCAGTTTGATGAGTATGTAGATTACTATATGCCCATACAAGAGGTTATTGGTGACAAGCTTGAATCACCTTTAAGTCAAACAGAATTAAAAAATGTTTTGACTTTGCCAAAAGTTAGCAAAGCCGCAGACAAAATTAATGCTCCTATTGCAGACGGCACACAAGTTGGTCTTCGTATGGACATTCCAGCGCTTAGAGAGGCTCGTAAACTAGGTCTTAATGGTAGTGTTGTGTCTATCCATGAAGGATCTAATCCATCTAAAGCAAGTGCAGGAACTAATTTAAGTTACAAATCTGCTGGTGCTTTAAAGAATGTTGTCTTTGCCATACGCAAAGAGGAAGATGCTTTTAAGATTGCACAACAAGCAGAACCAGAAAAATATAAATCTAAGTCTGGTGAAGAAAAGTTAAGGGATGTTGCATCTAAAAAACCACAGCAGACTATGGAGGGGTCTTGGGTCAACATGACCCCAGAGGAAATCTTTAAATCTATTAAAGAAAAACTTAAAGATCCTGCATGGTCGCAAGTCAGCCTAGATCCTTTGCGTCATTCATACTTCTACGACAGGAAGACAAAACAGCCAGTTGTATCTGCGGATGAGGTCTTGCAGGTTGGTCGTTTTGTTTTGGCTAAGAATGTCAAGTATGCAAGTCGTAACGAATTCCTTTATGAAAAAGCTGATAGCGCAGATGCGTCTTTGGCTGATGACATAAAGACCAAAGTTTCTACCGCCCTACAGAAGCGCCCGCCTTTAAAGCCTGAGTCTTTTGAGGGTGTGCCAGATGACTTTATGAATGCGGCTAACCCTGTGTTCGCCCCACAGAAGAAGACAATCATTGACCGCATCAATGGTATGCGTGATAACTTCTGGAGGAGGTTAGCCCAAGGTATGGCTGACCAGTTCAGAACCATTAAGGAATACAGTCCTGTTGCATATATGCTGGCTCGGCTGTCTAAGTCTGTGGATGGCGCGCTAGAAGGTTTGATGATGTTTGGCGAAGTCTTTAATGACGGCGGTGCATTAAACATTAGACCTAATACCAAGGGCTTGATTGAGGTTCTCAAACCTTTGGGTAATGAAGTAGACCGCTTCAATATGTGGAAAGCTTTGACCAGAGAATCACAACTACCTGCCGACAAGCGTTCTAGGTTTATCAATGAGCAGGGCAAGGATGTAATGCCCAAGCTGGTTGCCGAGCGTGACAAACTTATTGAGGGTGATTTGGACGGCAAGCCACGCAAGCAGGTCTATGAGCAAGTCCGTAAGGATATGCAGAAACTAAATGAGTCTGTCCTCAAGGTTGCGCTTGATGCTGGCTTGATAGATTCAACGGCCAACATGATTGAGCGAATAAGGGATCAGATTAGCTTTATTGAAAGCAAAGATAACTTATCTGATAACGCAAAAGAAAAGCAGATCCAAGAACTAGAAGACAAGATAGCTGATCTTAAGAAAAACCCAATAGGATTTGAGCGTTTTGTCAATGACATTAACTACATTCCTTTCTATCGTGAGATGGAAGACGGGGATATTGATGCGGTGATGACGGCATCTAGCCTGACAAACCAGCACTTCTCTAAAGCCTTGAAGGGCGGAGAGAGTCCGTTTGCTGACTTGATGGAAAACACTCTGCGTAACTGGAGTCACATCCTGTCTTCTTCTATGAAGGCACAGGCGGCAAAGGCCACGATAGATGCGGCCATTCCTTTGGGCGGTGCAGAGCCAAACCTCAAGCAACAGTTTGTAATGGTTGATGGTCTGGTCAATGTGATCACCCGCAAGAAGGATGAAGATGGAAACACCTATGAATCTTCAGAGGTCTACAAGGACGGCAAGATAGAGCCTTGGATGACTACACCTGCATCTGGTAAGTCTGGGAAGAGTTCCGTAAAGATTATGGTAGATGGTAGTCCCGCCTACTACAACATCTTAGATCCTATGCTGTTGGATTCCATTTCTTCTATTGGATATCTGGGGCCGAAGTCTAAGTTCTTGGATGTTGCCAGAGACTTTAAGAATATGCTCCAGTTTGGTGTCACGATATCCCCTGCCTTTAAGGTTAGGAACTTGATCCGTGACTCTATACAGGCTATGGCAGTTAGTGATTTGAAGAAGAATCCGTTTGCCAACATTGCTGACGGCTGGGCATCTAGTGATAAGAACAACCCTGCACATATCTCCGCACTAGCTGGTGGTGGTGTGTTTACATTTGGCACTCACGTTGAGGGAGATCAGGCCAAGTTGGTCAAACGTTTGGTTGCTCAAGGAGTTAAAGAAGAGCATATCTTAGATACACCCGACAAGGTTAAAAAAGGTTTGCGGATGGCTTGGGATAAGTACCAAGAATGGGGCAACAAGTCTGAGGCCGCTAACCGCATGGCGCTATATAACCAGATGAAGGCAAAAGGAATGTCTCATCTTGAGGCATCCTATTTCGCCCGTGATCTGCTTGACTTCTCTATGTCAGGATCATGGCCGGCATTCCGCCAAGTCTGTCAGGTTGTGCCATTCTTGAATGCCCGTGTGCAAGGTCTGTATAAGCTTGGCAGGGACGGCATCATGCCTACTAGCCGTGTGTTCTACAACACCATTACTGGTCAACCTATTGAGCAGACGGACAAGCAGAAGGCTGAGTCCTTTGCCATCGTTACCAGTGCCGTATGTCTTGCATCTCTGGCCTTGTACTTTGCGTTCAAAGATGATGACGAGTTCAAAAAGCGTGACGAGTGGGATCGTGATAACTTCTGGTGGTTTAAATTGCCCGGCATGGACTACGCTTTGCGTGTGCCTAAACCATTTGAGATCGGTGCGTTTGGGACTATTGCCGAGCGTGTGGCCGAACAGATCTTTGATGAAGGCGCAGAGGGTAAACAGTTCCAGCAGTCTATGGGTCGTATGGTCACTGATACCTTTGCGGTCAACCTACCTCAGTTTGTCAAACCTTTGGTGGATCTGTATGCCAATAAGGATTCGTTTACTGGTGCGCCGATTGAATCTGCTGGCATGGAAAGATTGTCTAAGCAGGAGCGCTCGGCGGATACTACTAGCCCACTAGCCAAATTGCTCGGTGGAATTACTTCTATTACTGGTGAGGGTTTATCCCCTGTGCAGATGGACTACGCTATCAAGGCTTACTTTGGATGGTTGGGTAGTGCGATTGCTGAGACTTCACACTATGCAGTCATGCCATTTAAGGATGGCTCTTACCCTGATACAAAGATGATAGACAAGCTTAGTGTGGGTCTGGTGAAATCACTACCATCCAATCAATCTAAGTACGCTACAGCCTTCTACGACAGCAATAAAGAGATCAGCCAAGCATTCGCAGATATGCGCCACTACGCTGAGATCGGGGATGCCGATAAAGTCAGACAGATCTTGGAGGAGAAGGGCGATAAGATCGCTTTGGCCAAGTTCTACGATAAGACTGCTAAGAATATGGCTAAGATCCGTCAACATATTTCTGTGGTTACTAACGATACAAACATGGATGGTGCATCCAAGCGGGAAGAGATTGACAGGATGAAAGAGTTGATCTCCATGTTGGCTCAACAGGCCGAGGATACTCGCAAGTCAATGAAGCAGTAATGGTAACGTTACCACTACAGGCCACAGCCAAAGAGGGAGGCGCACTGCGCGTCTTCCTCTGAGAAGTCTCCTCTATCCCTGCCGTTCTTTGCCCACTGAATAACCCCGTGGATACCTAGTGCGCTGAAACGCTTGGGGCGGAACATAGGCTTTCCTATCTCTACCTCTAGGTCGTTAACCCTTTCTATTTCTCCTGCCGTGAGGCGTAAGAAGTCCTGACGATTAGCGTTCACGCAAGGGTTGCACTCTAAGGATCTATGGGGCAGGGGTTCAAACCCAGCCCGATTGATTAGCTCATTCCTTTGAGCGTCTGTATGTAGATAGAGCGGATGCCAGAGCGTTCTGCCGCCGTGATACTCGGAGTCGTAGATGTACTCAGGCGTATCTTTTCTAGCCTCACTCTCCACTCTGCGCTTGCCCACCATGACAATAGCTTTGTAGTCTTTGTCTTCCTCGTCTATCCACTGAAGGAATGGAACACCCTTTAGGTGTGCGGTGCAGAACTGTTGGGCGTTTCCGGGAAAGCCCTTCTTCATCCTGACCAGATCTTCCATCCCTATGCTCTTAACAATATGGGTCTTGATCCCGTGTTTCTCAGCGTAGCCGTGTATCTTTTCCACCCGTTGCATCCAGCCCGGAGCAGACCATCCCGTGTCGCAGAACACTACATGGAGGTTGGGGATCTCTTTCTCTATACAGAACTGGATCATTGCCAAGCTGTCGTTCCCTGCGGAACTACTGATTACGTTCATTGACTAGCCTCTCTATGGTTATGTTCAAAGCGTCTAGCTCATTCATCTTCTTAATCTTCCACATCCGCCTTTGGCCATGCCACCCCATTGTCGATCCCTGATGGCAGTCTTTACACAAAGCCACTACGCAATACTGTAGTGCTTGCTCTATGTGGTGTGCATCTGATGGAGCTGGCGCATCACAAACAGAACAGGGTAGGCTCTTAACCCTGCCTATGTGTTCTCTCTGCTTGGCCGTTAGATTGTTGTTCAAGAGACAGCCTTTTGATCCTCTAGTCCTGCCTCGTATCCTGCCTTGTACCAAAAGTCCTTGTCTTTCTCTAGGCGTTTTATCTCCTTGGCGGCAAACTCAAGCATGGCTTTAGCGGCTTTGTCTTGAGTTTTAAACTGCTCTAGGTATACGATTATCTTGTTGTCTATGTCGTTCATGTTGTTCCTTTTATTTTGAATTTAATTAGTTCTTCCTGATCAATGACGTAGCCTTCGCCGTGTCCAAGGTTTTTAATGTTCTCTGGCTTGATTGCGTTCTCTGATTCAATGTAGCCAATCAGATCCACATCATCCCCGTCAACAATCGCAAGAGCGTAAACATCCACCTCGTCAACTGGTTTGTCAATATGGATAACCAACTTACCAGTCTTGTAGCGGGTAGCTTTAACATCAATCTTCTTCTTATTCCTGCCCATCAGATCTGCCCCGCCCTTACGGGGGTAGATAGATAGATCGGGGTATAGGTTGAAGGCTTTACCAAAGGCCATCTCTGCAATGATCCCATCTCTGTCTATCTCTATGGGGTCTTGCTTGCCCATCTGTTTGTCTTTAACTCCGTTCTGTCTGGCAGTCGTGTTACGCATTACTGCCAACATCTGTGCTATCGCAGATTCGGAAGGGGTCATGTTGACAATCATCTCTTGGATCTCTCGGCCATCATCGCCTCTGCCCTGTCAAATGCAAACTTACTAGCGGCCTCATGGTTAGTTTGTTGAATTGCCATAAGAGCAAATGCCGCATACCAGTCAAGCATAGTTATATCTTGGATGGATATGGGTTCTTCTTTCTCTACTAAGGCTTCAATACCCTCAAGTTTTTTGCGTACCATTTGCTTTTCCTTTGACTGATTGGACAACAATCATCTCTCGCAGGAGTCCAGTTAATGATTCAGCAATAGATTCACCGCCGATAGCAACGCTAGTAGCTTTGCTGTCATCTTTAATGACGTTGATTGCATCACGGATGGCCTTGTTATACCCCGCGTTAAAGGCATCGTCACCCTCAATGATCATGGTGATGGCATCTCGCACAATGCCAGAAGCTTTACGCTCTCCAGCCGCCGCTTTAAGTTTGTTGTAGATATCTTCTCGTAAATGAACCGAGTAAGGTATCAACCTCTTTGTAGTTTCCATGCTTTAAATTCCTCGTTAATATTTAGTAAATGCTGTGCCGCCTCTGGGTTGGTTTTAAGTTCTGCACGGGATTCAATCCCTAGCGTTTCTTTCATCCACATACCAGCCGCACTGTCTGTCTTTTCTTGGATAGATCCATGATGTGCCAAGAACTCATGGAAGTTTGGGTTCTTGCAAAGTAGTACGGCTAGTTGGGTAATGTCCCGTGTATGCTCATGCTCACGATTCATTGGCCTTTCTTCGCCGTTTAGTCGAACCATCACAACCTGATATCTAGAACCCACAAAGTCCCGAAGGATCTCGTTGGGTATATCGTCAGGATGGATAGACAGGGTAAGTACATACCCCGTCTTGTCCTGCTTGATGGCTACCTTAACCCCCTCAAACTGTGATGTTTTCATATCAGAAGGGAATATCTTTGTCTTCGATCATGTCGTTGGCCGCAGGTTTAGCTGGCGGTGCAAACTGAGTTTGAGGTTTAAAGTCAGACTTGTAGTTGTTCCAACTAAGGCGCAACCACTCTCCGAACTGACCCGTCATGTTCCACGCACTCAGCTTAATCAATACCTCATCTCCGTCTTGCTCTTCCATTAGGGCTTTCAATGTGGATTTATCCATCATTAGTTGCCCTGTCATATCAGGTTGTTTTGGGTTTTGTTTGTAACCGTTCTTGGAAAGTTTTCCACTGTTTGGATATTGGCTCATGTTGTACCTTTCTTAAAAGCCTCTCTTGCGGATTTGAAACTAGCCATCAAACCGGCAAAGTCATCTGGCGCTTCTTTCTCCAACTTGTCGAAAATGTTCTTGTTGAACTTGAAGATATCTAAAACATCCCGCTCAGTCTGTGCCTGAGATAAAGCTAGGCGGAATGCCTCGGTCACTAGGTCTAGCCAAGTGTTCATGTTTACATCAGGATCTGCCTCTACCTTTATATACCAAGGCCCCTCTTTACCTTCTATCCTTGCGGGCGGTTTCTTGGGTGCGATCTTGATTGGCTCTGGTTTGACTTCCTGTTGTTCTGAATCCACCTGATCGGTTTCCACGATCTCCATCGCCATCAACCAGAGGTACCTCCGAAGATAAGAATGTGTGCTACCCAATAGCTGGATGGGCTGACCTTTGTTTGATTCAGCGTAGACGATAGGGGTAGAGAACTGTATAGAGGTTGAGTCCTCTGTGTCGTAGATCGTGAGCGTAGCTGTCTCGCCAAATGTAAATACTCCGCACAGTCCTACGTTGTTGAAGATCTTATTAATCGTGGGGATGAAGTCCCCCAGTTCGTAATACTTCCAACCACCAAATGAATTGTGGCCTGACTTCTTTACATTGGCTTGAGATAGTTCGTATCTCGCTGTCTGTAGTTTCTTAAATACTGTCATACTTTCCTTCCGGGTTTAGCTTTAGGTGTGCCGTCTTTCTTTAGGCCAAACGGCGCTTTGCGCTTAAAGACAAATGGCTTCTTTGGTTTTTGTATGGGGTTGTCGGAAAGATATTCTTCTATTTCTTTTTCAATCTCTTCTTCTGCGCTTTTGATATCTTCTTCACAGGTCTGAAGATAGGTCATCATGTTTATGTGTTTAGAAACTAGCGCCTCACGCATGAAGTCCAGTTCGCCTTTTGTTACATCAATGATTATTCGATTCATGGTTTTTCCTTTAGGTAGGTTTGATATTGATTGCAGAATTGGCTGACCTGACAGTAGTTTGCACAGCGTGTCCTCTCGCCTTCTCTGACTTCTATAAAGTAACCCTTTGCTGGTAGGGCAACTTCCGCATCAGCCATTGTTTGATGAACTGATTTGGCTCTAACTCCGCCGTCTTTCTTAACGGCGTAGGTTGTGGTCTTCTCCCACATTTCCTCTGGCGTACAGTCTGGTAGGTTTCCATCTGTATCCATCTCGAAGTAAGCCTCGGAGTGAAGCCCTACTCTCTTCTTAATAAACTCATCCTGTTTCTCATAGTCCCATAGTGGGATATCTATTACCACTACGGGAGATTGAGGATAGGTTTCTTTGTTCTGTGCCTCACGCGCAGACCAGTCTCTTACTATGGCCACAATCTGAACGGCCTTGACTGGTTTCTTCTTGACTGTTTGCACTAGCCAAGCGTAGATGTTTAGCTGATCGTGCCAGTCTTGTTTCTCATTTGATACAGCCCAAGCACTTGTTACCTTGTAGTCTTTGATAACTATGCCGTCCTCTTCAACTTCTTGAAGATCAATAGCGCCTGAGAGAGTCCACCCATCTACAGCAGTGAAGAGTCTTTCCTCAACGATATGGTTGTCACCCTTGCCATGTTCCAAAATGTTATGAACGGCAGAGCCAAACAGTGACCACACCATCTCAGATGCATCCTGTTCTATGCTGTCCCAATGCTTTCTCTTTAACTGAACTATGCGAGGGCTGTTAAGCATTTCAGTAGCAGAGATGTTTGACTTACCTTTAGAGTAAGTTGGACGATTGATTACATTGACAAACGTCTGGGGTAGATTAAATTTATTCGTTAACTTCATTTATGCATCCCATCAAATAATTCTTTATACGCCACATAAGAATATTTGCACCCTTCCAAAAAATCTTTCTCTGACATTTCTTCAGCCCAAGCACACATGGCCGCCCCAGTCATAAATGTTGTAACCCATACGGTAGGCGGATCACCATCTACCATCATGTCATTTAGAAATTTCTTGGCTAAAGCATTAGCCCTTTCTATGATTTCAAATTCTCTATCTAACTTTTCATCCATCACACAACTCCTGTCTGTTATTGGAGATGCTATTGTAACTGGTTAATTGCCTGATGTCAACAAGTATGTTATAACTGATACAAATATTTCGATGGAAACGTTACCATGCGTAGAGCAAACAGAATAGATGCAAACCAAGAAGATATCGTCCATGCTCTGAGGGCGTGTGGTGCGTATGTCAGGGTAGTTAGTCAGGGTGAGGGCATCCCTGATCTACTGGTTGGCTATAGGGGTTTTACCTTATTACTTGAAGTTAAGGATGGCAAGAAGTCTCCGTCAGCTAGAACGCTTACGCCAGCAGAGGAAAAGTTCTTTAAGGAGTGGACGGGCGGGTTGATTGCCGTGGTCAATTCTGTGGATGAAGCCCTTGATATTTTGAAAAAATGTGTATGATTAACTGGCGGTTGCAGTTGCCGCTTTTCATGATGATTCCTTTCTGGGATTTGTGGGGGTCTACGGATCCCCACTTTTTTCATGTATAGTTTTCTGGCTTTTCTATACATATCAACACGCATGGGGATTGTGTTTGACGCTATGCACATAGCATAGAAAGTCAGTAGTCCCCAGCCGTGTTGGTGAATCAATATCTCGGAGCCGTAACCACTCGGTAGAGGCTGGGATGGATACAGCCCACCAACAACTAACACGCATGGGGATTGAGCGTCTTAATGCTGGCTCTTGTCGCCCAGCCTTGCAATCTCCAGCCGTGTTGGTAATGCGTAGTACGGGTTAGCGCCGTATGCCACACTAATTTGTGCAAATACAAGTGTGACTCCTGACACTGCTTTATGTGAGCGCATTGCCAACTTCAAATATTTGTGTATAATCCACCGCATCAACGGATTGGTAACCCGTTGTAGTTCTAGGAAGCGCACCCCGAACCCTTATTGAAGGAGCGGGCTTCGTCAAAGCTACATGATTCTGTCCTAGCAGACTTGTATGCGGCAACCAAGCCTAAAGCTCGTATCTTTCAATAAGGGTTTTTTGCTTTCTGCCGTTACCTTGTTCCAAGTATCTATCGGGTTACTGGGTGGCATGAGGGAAGCGTAGGAAGCCGTAAGGTGTAGTCCGCAGTCCACCACCCTACAACGTTCTGACTTGGGACGAGAGCGCAAAGAAGATATCGTGGCGCAATCGGGGGGTTACTTATTTCTAACCGTGGGTTCAAGTCCTACGGGGCGGGGGTAAGGATGTATGGCCGAGATAGACGTTGCCAAGCAATGGAAAGCATACATAGTTAGCGCACTTGGCATGACGCTAATCCATACGGAAACGAATACGTGGCTCCGAGGGTGTGGAAATTCGCCGAAGGGAGATAGCCTCTCCCCTAGGCAGAGTTTTGCCAGCCGATACTCACCGTCCACCAAAGGTGTGAAATGAAAGCAAATATTGCTAGACTAAAACGCAAGGCAAACAAGATATCTCTCTCGGTCAAGTTAAGTGGTATGTCTGCTAACGAGGTGGCATCTTATATAAGATTAAGCAGTGATGGATTTTTATGTAGCGCTGAGTGGAAAGCGTTACGTTTACTGGCTATTGAGAAATATGGTTTGACTTGCTTGTGCTGTGGTAGAGATAACTCTCGCCAACATCCAACCAACATGGATCACATCAAACCAAGGAAATATTTTCCAGAGCTGGCTCTTGATATAGATAACTTGCAACCTCTTTGCGGCTCATGCAACAAAAGGAAAGGAAACAAAAGCATAAGCTACAGGTCAAATACTTAAGCCATATTGTCTTTTTATTTCTGATGGTATATAACTGGTAGGTGTTTTCCCTACATCACTGGTAACAATGGTAATTATGTGTATAATTGTGCATAAAGGTGCAAAGTAATGGAAGAATATTTACAAAAGCGTGTAAAGTATTGGAAGACTAAGTATGCCTCTGATGGGGATATTAAGAGCCTAGTGCGTATGCGTGAGTGCATGATTATTTTGAAGGAGGTAAAGAAGAGTGACATGGATACTGGCAGTTTTATTGGGAGTTCCAGTTCTACTGGTAACGATATACGGAGTGATCAGTTTCTTTCGAAAGGACAGAGATGGATGAATACGATATAGAAGAGCTGAAGGCTCAAGACAGATTTGAGAAGCAGATGCGGGCTAGGTTGATGGCCAATCCTGACTGCCGTGATCCAGACCATCTGGGCTGTGAGAAGTGCGAGGATGAAGATGAGTAAGTATCAGGCACAAACATTTAGCCCTATCGGTCAAGGGCAGACAGCACTTAAAGCAAAAAAAAAGACTGACCGATGGATGCATAGCCAAGGAAAGTTATGTTGGAAATGCCAGAAGAGTTCAATACCCGAAAAGGGGTGTGAGTTATCGTTTCAGACTGGTATGCATAGGTATGTATGCAAGGGATGTATAGACGCAAGAAAGGCGAAGCATGACGGACATGGAACTACTGAGGTTAGCTGACAAGTACGGGGTAACAGCCGTCACAAAGTTTGAGTGGAACTTTGATAAACAAAGATTTGATAACGTAGACGATATGTTAGATGGCGATGCGGCAGGTCTGCTCTTGTTCGCCAAAGCTTTATTAAAACTTAAAAAGGAAAAGAAACATGAATAATCAACCCGCTTTCCCAATGGTAGCGAAAGACAAAACAGGAATGATCATCAACATGGGTATGTCGATGCGTGATTACTTTGCGGCACAGGCTTTGGCCGCTTTGATCGTTAGAGAGGGGAAAGAATCTTTTGTTGTTGAAGAGATAACTATCACGGCATATCAGTACGCTGATTCAATGCTGGAAGTGAGGTGAGCATGACAGCAGACAAAGAAATGCTGTATCACACACGGATTCTTGTCCAGCAAACAATGGAAAAGATGATTGAAGGATGCCGTAACGTAAAGGAAGATCGGCGTATACACAATGATGCCAAGCTATTGGCAACAGAAATCATTAGGGACTGCAACACATTACTTATGTTTGTGAAGGAGCAAGAATGACAGCAGAAGACGAAGAGTTCAACCGCATAGAGATGGAGTCTCGCATAAAGCAAGAGTACATCAGGGCTATGCGTAAGACTACACGGGAGGAAAAGATAAGCCGTCCCGCCGTGTATGAAGTGCCAGCAAACAACCGCATGATTGCATCGCATCAAGACCATGTGCGTAGACTGATGGAAGAACTAGCAATCGCTAGGGTGTGTATACGCGAGTTGGGTGATCGACTGTCTAAGTTGGAGAAGCCTTGGGTTGGGCTGACGATAGAAGATGTGAAGGTGATTGAAGATAACGCCCCGTCAAAACAAATGGCAATCTTTATGGCAGAGGCAACGCTCAAGGAGAAGAACAATGGCTGACTGTTCCACCTGTGAATACCACAAAAAACGCGCACAGATATGGCGTGACGAAGCATACAAACTATCGGGGCATCCGTTGCCTGAGCGTGAGCAAAACGGTATTGAAACCCTATACGCTTTATATGAACAAGCGTGTAAACAAAGAGATGAAGTGATGGAGCATCAGAAACAACTGGCGCTGATGTTGAAAGAGGCCAACGAAATTATCTTCAAGAGTTGTGTAAATTTGCCCCATTGGAAAAGAACTGCCATGCGTTATTTAAAACGCAACGTACCACAAGCGCACCAACAGGCTGTAGATGAGTTTAATGAGCATCCAGATGGCAGGGGACAAGCATGAGCCAAACTAGAGAGCAATACATAGAAGGCGCAAAGAACAACAGCCTGTACTGGGCAGAGCGGTCTTATGAAACTGGCGGTGAAGGACTCATGTACACCATGCTCTTGCAGTGGGCTATGGGTGACGAATTGTTTGGTGAACAGTGGGATAGAAACAAGGAGAAGAACACATGACACAAGATGAAATGATTGCCAAGTTGACAGAGATGTTACAGATACAACAAAAGTTGCATGAGACAGCGATAGATATGCTCAAGCCAGCGATAGAAGCCGAGCGTGAGGCGTGTGCAAAGTTTGTAGACCACATACTGAAAGAAGGTGGTGGTACATACGGCGATGCAATCAGAGCAAGGGGGCAAGCATGATTGAAGATGACGATGACATCCAAGACTACAAGCGACCTTGGGTTGGGCTGACGGATGAGGAGGTAGAGGAAGTTGAGCGTTGGGTTGCGTTCAAAGAAGAGGGTAGCGGACGCATCCCGATGGGCAAACTTGTGGCGTATATCAGTAACAAACTAAGGAGCAAGAACACATGACTAAACGAGAAACATTGGTAGCCTTTATCAAAGATATGTTGCGTCCGCGCACGCTCAGAGAGATTATTGATATTGAGATGCGGGATGCAACTATATGCAAGATGCAAGCTGAGAAGTCCCTTGAGTACGCTACTAGCGTAGTTGAATACAACCGTCAGCGCATCCGTAGATTGGAAGAGAAACTTGCAGAACTAGGAGAACAAGATGCTTGAAACAGTTGCTTGGGCAGTTATGTTGCTTGTCATGGGTGGTGCAATCGTGGTGATTATCGGTGTAGCAATATTTATGATGAGTAGCGAAGAATGAAAAAAGAAGACCTAGCAAGCCTGTTAAGACTGACTGGCGTAGACGATAACGCTGTGACCTTAGCCATGAATGCCTACGAAATAGGTTATGAAGAGGCTAAGTACGAAGCAATAAAACAATCACCAATTATTAGGGAAGGAAAAAAAGATGGAGAAGATTCGACAGAAGTTTGAGCTTTGGATGGCAACCAAGGGGAAAAGTGAGATGAAATGGAACGGCAAGAGGTATGGTCACCCAAGAATACAGATGCAGTGGATCGCATTCTGTACGGGTTGGGCAATGGGTAATGAATAAAGGAACAAAATGTTAAACATAAAACTAATCGTCATTGATAAGGGAACGCAACCGAGAGCGGAGATCAGTCAGGAAACTGTGGATGACTACGCATTAGCGATGGAGAGCGGGGACAAATTCCCGCCAGTTACTGTCTTTAATGATGGTGTATTCCACTATTTGGCGGATGGATTCCACCGCTACTTTGCCCACCTAAAGCTAGGCAAGGCGGGGATCAACGCTGATGTAGTGGCAGGGACGCTACGGGATGCCAAGCTGTTTAGCTACAAAGCCAACAGATCCCACGGCCTACGCCCCAGTATGGAAGACAAGCGTAAGAGTGTCCTAGATATGCTCAACGATGCTGAGTGGGGTAAGTGGAGTGACCGAGAGATAGCTAGGCATTGTGGTGTTAGCCACCCGTATGTTGGAAAACTCAGAGCCTCACTAGCCACCCCGAAGGAGGAGAAGCGCAAGTTCACAGACGGGGAAGGTGTTACCCGTGAGCGCAAGGTCAAGCCCAAGGAAGTGGAAACGTTACCAGAGCCACAGCATGACGAGAAGGATGAGATGGTAGATGCCCTGATCGCAGAGAACGAGAAGCTGACAGAGCAGTTAGCCATTGCATCCATAGACGGGACAGTAGAAGATAAGAGCATGGCTGAGAAGCTGATAGCAGAACTAAAAGAAGATCTACGCCTAGCTAAAATAGAGATCGTAGCGGTCACCAAGAGTAGAGACTCATTCCAGTCAGAGAATGCCCAACTAAAGCGCCAAGTGGCGATGCTACAAAAGAAACTGAAACAGTATGAATAATGCTTCTTGGAGGGAAGTATGGCACTAGAACTAAGACAGTACCAATCGGACACGCTAGAAGCTCTCCGAAATGGATTTGCTATGGGCAACCGCTCTCAAATCTTATATGCCCCCACGGGGGCGGGTAAGACAGAGATGGCTATTGCTCTGCTTGAAGCCGTAAAGAAGAAGGGCAACAAGGCGGCAATGCTATTGGATAGGATCGTTCTATGTGAGCAGACTAGCCAGCGGCTAAACGGCTATGACATAGACCACGGGGTAATGCAGTCAGGCCACTGGCGGTATCGACCTTATGAGAATATCCAAGTCTGCTCCGCCCAAACACTAGAGAAAAGGGGTGACTTCCCCGGCCTCGACCTCTTAATCGTGGACGAAGCGCACCAGACCAGACAGCAAACAATGGAGTTCATCAAGAACAATCCACACATTCGGGTGATAGGACTTACAGCCACCCCATTTACCAAAGGATTGGGCAAGACCTACTCCAATGTAGTCTCGACAGTAACGACCAAGCAGTTGGTGGATAAGAAGTTTCTAGTTCCTCTCAGGGTGTTTATCTCTACGGAGATTGACATGACTGATGCCAAGAAGGTGGCCGGCGAATGGAGTCAGAGAGAAACCACCAAACGGGGCATGAAGATCACAGGCGATATCGTTGCCGAGTGGATCAAGAAAACACATGAGATATACGGAAAGCCACGCAAGACAATCATCTTCTGTTCGGGAGTAGAGCATGGGACAGATCTATCTAGGAAGTTTGCAGAGCATGGTTACAACTTTGTAAGCATCAGTTACAAAGATGATGATCAGTTCAAGGCGGATGCTATTGAGGATTTCAGCAAGCCAGATACAGAGATACACGGGCTGATAGCTACTGACATTCTCACTAAAGGATTTGATGTTCCAGATGTAGTGATTGGAGTATCTGCCCGCCCATTCTCCAAGTCTTTGTCCTCTCACATTCAGCAGATGGGTAGGGTGATGCGCTCGTATGAGGGGAAAGAGTTTGCCCTATGGCTAGATCACTCAGGAAACTACCTCAGATTTCGTGGTGATTGGGATGAAGTCTATGAGAACGGGGTTCAAGAACTGGATGATGGCAAGGAGAAAGCCAAGAAAGAACCCACCGAGAGGGAAAAGAAAGAGTCCAAGTGTCCCATCTGTCAGCATTTATGGCCGTCAGGATCAGATACTTGCATCCATTGTGGTCATGTCAGGGAGAAAAAGAACAAGGTTGAGGTAGAAGCTGGTGTTCTACAAGAACTAACTGGCGCAATGACACGGGAAGATAAACAGGCGTGGTGGTCACAGCTTCAGTGGTATGTCCGTAACCAAGGGTGGTCGAGCGGTCGAGCCGCGCATACTTATCGGGATAAGTTTGGAGTATGGCCTAGAGGGTTACACGATACCCCCACCCCACCATCCCATGATGTAGTTAAGTTTGTAGACAACAAGATCAAAGCCTACATTCGGAAGATCAAGAGGAGTAGATAGTGGATTTGATTTCGTATTGCAGGGCGCATGGCATCCTCATAGACCATGTTCCCCCGATAGGGCAATGGAAACGTTACCAGACGGATGATCACCCCAACAAGAGAAACGGGGCGGTCAAGTTTATGGGGACTCATGCCTTTGTGCAGAACCATGCCGTAGATTCTGAAGTGTCCGTATGGAAACCTGATGATAGCGTGGAGATTAACTACACAAAGATCGCTCGGATGGCACAAGAAGCCGACAAAGATCGGCAGAAGAAACAACAAGAAGCCCAAGACAAAGCTAATCGGATGATCCAAGAATCAGTCTTCGCTTTCCACCCGTATCTAAAGAGCAAGGGTTTTCCCGAAGAGACAGGGAATGTATGGGTCAAGGATAAGAACAAAATCCTTCTGATCCCTATGCGAGTGGACAATGTTGTGGTCGGTTGCCAGATGATCTCGGAAGACGGGGATAAGAAGTTTCTACTGGGACAACGAACCTCGGATGCCACCTTCGTGTTTAACAACGGGGGTGATCCGTATCTATGTGAAGGCTACGCTACGGCTCTGTCTCTGAGGTATGCGCTACGGGGATTAAAAAAGAAATACAGCATCCATGTTTGTTTCTCTGCGGGTAATCTGTTGAAGGTTGCACAGAAGACGGGCGGGATGGTGGTAGCTGACAATGACGAGAGTGGAACTGGCGAAAGAATTGCGAAGCAGACAGGGCTACCCTATTGGATGAGCGATAGAGTCGGAGAAGACGCTAACGACTACCACCAAAGGGTAGGACTGTTTAAGTTCACCCAAAGCCTAAACAAATCAATTATGGTAGGAAGATAGTAGGCACTTCTCCACCCGTAGGTGTTTCCTATTCATGGACTCTAGGAATTGGAGGTTGCCTATGATCTCCATCCCTAGATCGAATGCGTTCTCCCCTTGTCCCACGAAGTCAGAGCGGGCGGTAACATTACCATCCTCATCTTCCATCAGGAACAGGGCGAACAGGGTTGTTGCGGGTTTGGTCATGGGTTGAGTTTAGCGTTCATTTCTTGTGCTATGTAATCCTTTAGGATCTCTCCAATATTCTCACCCTTTTGTCCACTAAAGACTTCTCCCGCAAGAGTGCCAGTAGGAACATCTAACATTTCTTGGATCTTGGCACAAGCTGAATTTAATGCAACCTCTGCTATGTAGTCAATGTCCCAACACTTACAGGGAAACCCATCATTTGCGGGGCAGTATGGTTCGTGTCTTTCATGTAAGCATGGCTCAAACTTGATAACTGGGAAGTTGATAGTGGAAAGGTGATCGTGATAGAAAAGGTTATATGAAGGATAGACCACCATGCATTCATCATTTAATCCTATGCACCTACCATCTTTCAGTTGGATAAAGTCCACCATACACCCGCCACCCGTGTTCTCGGTGAAGGTTTTCTCTATGTAATAAAGCTCGGATAGTTTCTTCTGATAGTCTTTGGCATCCCGCCAAACTCCTAGTGAATCAACAATGCTTGTGTAGTCGCATGAATAATTCATGTGATCGGTTTTAAAATATTCCTCTAAAAATTCCATCACTTCTTTATATTGATGGTGCGCTACATTCCCGCAGTATGAGTTTGCGAATGCCTCTCGTTCTATTGTGTTCATTATTTTCCCCCGTTAATTTCAAAGCCATAAAAATAGGTATCAGTAGCTTCTTCTGCCTTGCGTTTACCTGTGCCTAGATCTTCAATTACATCTTGCAAAGCAAAGCCCAAGTCTTCTGCCTCGTCATAAGTAACCACCAAAATAAATTTGTTTCCATTACCATGTATATGTTTATCTTGAATGTTCATGCTGATACTCCTAAGCTAATTTGATAGTCTTCCAAACTTTCGGCAGAAATATCAATGGTTGTCATTTGAAAGTTATCGCCACAATCTAAATAAGATGCAATGTTTTCAGCCTCTTCATTGGTGTTGGCTTCAATCGTGTATAAATACTCAACTAATTTTTTAACTATAAATTCTTTTTTCATGCTGATACCCCCATGCGTGGGAAACTGGCAAGATTGCGGATAAAAGAATCGTGGTTCGTATGCTTTTCTGTAACAGAGATATCCCACCCTTCCTCTTTAGCTTTTTCTAGATAGACTCCCGCATCACAATCTTCTTCTAGAAATACGCGATCACCCTTGATGTAAGAGTAACGGCTAATCCTGTCACCTATTCCAAAGTCGTGGATATCTGCGAGAGATACTTCTAACCACCCGTGTGCGGGGTCTGCGTGAAAAGTTAAGTTGCGTGTCTTCATGCTGATACTCCTTCTGTTATTACAAATTCCCCATGATCCCCTGTTACTGGGAATCCATCCGTGTAGTAGAAAATGCGCTCATCTTTTGCGTCTTCTAATCCATCCCATTCTTGATCTGAGACAACCATTCCAATAAAGTTTTCCTTTGTGTCTTTCCAATACCCATTACATACATAGTTCATTTTCAAATCCTAAATAAGTTGGTTGTAAATCTATCCAATGTGAATAGTCGGCTCTATCTTCGCTGTCATACCCGTAAACATTTATGCTGTAATCCCCTGTGCCTTCTCTGCCGTTGTTGTGTATGTTGAAACAACAATCATCCAAATAAAACCACCAATCCTCATCCCGCACAATTTCGGTTCGGTATGCTTTGATTAACATACTGGCAACCTTTTGAAGCTGTTCTATCGTGAGCATTTAGGGATCTCCTCGTTGATATATTCTTCTGCCAATTCTTTACTGTCGAAGCATAGAAAGTTTCCGCTATCGTCTATCCATTCCCCCCATGCATCCCCATAGATTCCCCATAGGTTCTCGTCTACTTGTTGGGCTTTCCAATCCTTCGGGTTCGTAAGCCCATGATCTTTGACAATCATTTCATGGCAAATCTTTAGGCAAGTTGTCTCATCTAATCCCGTCAAGCGATCTAGTTCATTCGGGCTGTAATCCAATAAAAGCTGACGAATAACATACTTCATTCGTTCTTCTGTTACATCATCCGCAAAGTTAATAAGCGGATCGCTAAGCAATAGATCGTGTTTACTGGCAATTTTTTCGTAGTCTTCTGTTAGCATGGTTTACTCCTCTGCGGGTTACCGAGAGGATGCGGTGTATGCGTTCCATTGCATTGCGTCTACCGAATCCTCTCGGTCATGCGTAAAGCTGTATGCCCAATCTCGCAAGCCTAAGTCGTGTTCTTCCCGCAAGTCTTCCAATTCGTTTAAGTGCGTATTGATTTCATCCTTAACGCATTCTGGTAACGAATTGCCCATGATCTCTCGTTGATCGTCATCCCACAGGATTACTAATTTCCAGTCGGTGATTTGTTTTTTCATGCTATTCCCCCATTTGATGTAGTTCACAGTAAAAACACACATAGTCGTTATGCGTGTCGCATTGTTTGCACTTAGGATTTGGAACTAATTCCTTTCCTGATGCAAAGTAGTCGTGTAGTTTTTCTTCTCTGTATGCAATCCATTCACTGCTTGTCATCTTTTCTATGTTAAGAATGGGGCGCATCTTTGCTATATGGAAACCCGATACATCAAAGTTTTTTTGCCCCCACTCTTGCGCTTGTTCGTGCGAACTAAACTGCCCATAGAATTCATGCCCTTCGAGCAAATTACCACTGCATACAATCCATTTCTCGGTCATTGCATCCCCTAGAATAAACAGACTTGGCATGACGAAAAGTTAGCACGATAGGTAATCGTTTTCTCGTCTTCCTTAATGATCTTGCCCGCAGACTTGCACATGGAAATGTTCTGCTCGGTTATTACCTTCAGCCTTGCGGTCGTGTAATCAATGTCGATAACCTTGCGGGTTGTCTTGTCAATTACTGCTATGCCGTTGCCACAGCCGTGGTATTTCTTTTCTAGAACATCCATAGGGATTTCGTAAACATCTTTGTTTACTTCCCTATTGCTCTTGATCTGTTCAATGGCTTGATCTACATACTTTTGCAAATCGGCTGAGTCTGCCGTCTGCTTGTCGTTGTATAAAAACATTGCCAGTAAGTCGGGAAACTGTCCCACCTCGTTGCCTTCAAGCACAAAGCCTTTGAGCATGGGCATGATCGTATCGGTCTTGCCCATTAGTTCTAAGCCCATCAGTTGAATAGCTTTGTATTTCTGCTCTGCGTCTTGCCAAAATTTATCCATGTTGCACCTCCATTTCAGTTATTGAATCAATTTCCCAGTCACCCAAACCTTCTTGTTTAAACCCATCTCCACCCATTTCGTGCGCTAGGTCTAATGCGTGTTCTTCATCTTCTGCCTCTATGAATGCTCTGCAATAGGTCAAATAACTAGCATTTACTAAATATGTTTTCATGTTTTCCCCTATGAATTTGTTACTGGTTCATATGTCCAATTAACCCCATCATGTTCGTCTGCGTAAACCCATTCAATGAGTTCTTCACTACTGGGAGTTAATCGGTTACATAAAATTTTATTTTTTGCTTGCTCTTCTGATTCAGCTTCAACAAAATATTCATAACTTACTGTTTGAAAGATTTGGAATGTTTTCATGTCTAACCTCTTAAAGTGGTTTCAATAATGTGCATATTGCGAATGTCGTTTTCTATTGCTGATTTCTCAGCCTCTTTGCGGGTGCGGTAGGCGGAAACGAATTCCCCATCTTCTAGCAAAATGTAAATAGTCATGGTCTAGATCCTTCCTTGTAAAGCTGTAATGCTTTGTCCATTGGTAGAAAATTAAGAATCACTTCAGCTTTTAGGTTCTTGATTAGTTCATCATTGCCTTTTGCTAGAGTGGCTTTGAAAGTAATGGCATCCATGCGCTTGGTTTCCCACACTTGTTTATCCCGCATAAAAAGAATCTTTGTCTTCAATGCTTTCTTTAGATCCTTGCCATGTAGGTAGTCATCCATTAGTTCACCGAAGATAGTTTCTGCGGATTGCGGGCATTCAAATTCTTTGCCCGTCTGCGGATCTATAAAGCCCAACTTGCGAACTGGCAAAGTTTTAGCGTATTGGTTTATGCGTGTCTCTACTTCGTAGGGATATATGTTGTCGCATCCACCTTTCCCGCCATTGTTTACAGTCCCCACCTTTTTGCCGTCAATGTAGATCGTTGCCTCGTAGCAGTTAGTTTCTTCACTTGCAAACTCTGAATACTTGATGTTTTTTAATTCGATTTTCATTCTTGGATCTCCTTCACTTCTTCGTTTTCCTCTTCATCTTCGGGCGGTTCAATGCCGAACATTTCCCGTATGTCGGTCGGTATTCTTTCGTAACTGGTTGCGCTAAATTCGTGGTCTTCACCATCTTTAAACTCTCCCCAAAAACCGATACCACCTTCAAAGTAATAGGCTTCGATCTTGAAACCCATGTCCACTAATTTGTAATAAGCATTTACAGGGGGCGACCATGCGGAATCAAAGTAAACATGGAAGCTGTTATCGCTGAGAATGGTTGGCTCGTTGTCGTAGTCTTGGCTCTTGCCGATATCCCACTTAGTTCCCCATTCGTTTACGCAATAGTCCCACCATGTTGCGTATCCGTATTGCTCTACATTGCGCCTCTGCTTTTCTTCCAGTTCCTTCTGATCATTACCACCTAAAAAACCTTTGATGGTTTCTTTTAGGTCGAATGGCACAGGGATAAATTCATCTAAAAATCTGCCAGTATTCCAAGCATTTATTGCTCGGTCGATCATGGCTTTGTCGGGATGGGAAATAGTTAATTCGTTGTTGCACCAATTTGGCATGATGGTTTCTCCTTAAATAGTTGCGGGTTGGTTGTAAAAATCAATGGCTTGATATCTGAGTTCTTGCCATGTGTCTAGGTCACTAAAAACCCTTTCGTGCTGTTCCTTAGTGGCTTTTTGCGTGGCTTTGCGTGATTCGCTGATTAGCGTTTTATTGAAGTCGGAGAATGGTTTGTGTGAAGTCCACCCATTTGTTTCCAACTTGGCTACTTGTGCCGTGGTGACTAGGTTTCCCGAAAATCTTTTGGTCGTGTGAATGATCAAAACCAAATCGTCTGTTAGATCGATCTGCGATTCGCAAGCCCAGTTCCCCCGTGGGTTTTTAAATAGTTTCATTGTTAATATCCTTCTGAATAATCTTCTAAACTGGTAACTAATCCATCAAAATCTTCTGATTGCCCTAGCAAATCTGCCAGTGTTAGCACAATCGTGCGGTCGTATTCTTCACAAAGCGATTCCAAATAGTCTTTGCGATCTCTGAAGCCGTTGGCTTGGTATGCGTTCATTTTGTTTACCTTTCTAGGTGTTAGTGGGAAGGGAAATATATCAGGTATATTGTGGGTTGTGGTAATCGTTTCCAATTTTATTTTTCTATCGGTTTTTTCCTTCTGATAGCGTATGACTTGGGCGGTTTCGTGCCTCTTTTCTGCCAGTTTCTATCAGTTGGCGGGCTTCGGTGCGATCTTCTAGGCTCTCAGCCTCTAGCATGGTGCGGAGGGATTGGGCGGGGGTTCTTCCTAACTCGTAGGAATAACCCGCATTTATGTATTGTGCGGGTGCGTGGTTCATTGTGTGGATTCCTTCAATACCTGATACATATTCCATCCGCAAGTGACAACGCTTTCACCTTTGGTCAATAGTTCTTCGATCATGGATTTATCAAAGCTGTGCCATCCTTCCCAGTTGGCGGGGTATCGGCATACCTCCCGCCATCCCGTATTATCTTTGCGGGCGTGGTAGGCGATCATTGGGTTATTGTTCATGGTTTACCTTTCAAAATAGGGGGCGGGTTGTGTCTTTAGGGGCGGGGCTAGGCGAGTGTGTAAGGGTGAAGGCTTGTGCCTCGTCTGCTTGAAAATGGTCTACATCTGAGCGGGGCATAAATGCCAGTTCGGTAGAGTCCCAGTAAAAAGAGTGCGGTTGCATCTTGAATTCTTTGGCTACTGCTAGGGCTTCAAAAGCTGTTTTTTTGTAGTCGCAAAGGGGCGAACCCTGACAAATAATTGTCCACTTTTCACCACTTCCCGATAGATACACTTCGGGGTCGTTGTCTAGTTGTAATTTCATGCTATGTTTTCCTGTGAATGAATGATGATGGGACTGGGGAAACCCTTAACCCTTACGCTGTAAGAATTCGGGGCTGTGCGGGTGATCTGATAGTCTGCGGGCTTGTTGCGGTAACTGCGAAGCATACGGGCTGTGCGCTGTCGGTCATCTACTGCAACCCTTTCGGGTTCGTGTTCAAAATAGAATAAAAATTGCGGTTTCATGCTGTAAGTTCCTCTTCTGTAAGGGTGTAGGGTATTTGGTTCAAGGTCTGCAAAACCTCGGCTAGTTGCATTTGTTCTTTTTCCACCTTTTGAAGTTTCCAAGTAATTGCATTGTGATAATGCTCGAATTCGTTAAAGGTTTCAAACCACCAAAAAAACCCTTTATTAGCTTTTTCTGTGCTTGTAAAACATTGGTCTAGGTCGGGGCGATAGACCACAGTTCCAAAAATGTCGAAAAGAACAGCCCGAAAGCCCCGTTTTGTGTTGTTGTGGTCTAGGCTTAGTGATTCGACAATCTTAAAAAAAGCCCCGTTTGTTACTGGCAAAGCCGAGACAATGCGAGAGTTAAAGTAGCGAAGCGTAGAGGGTTCGACATAATGGGTGCGACCTTCTAGGTTTTTTTGTGCCGATTCTTTCGGGTTGTAATGCCAACTCGTTTTGTAAAGTTCGGGCAAATGGTCTGCGTCACCTAAAATTTTGGATAGTAATTGCATGGTGTTTAGTCCTTGTGGATAGTTACTTGATGGGCGAAATAGAATGAAGCGATCAGGCTAAACCCGATTAAAACAAGGGCTTGCAAGCCCGTAAAAGCGTGATAGATAAACCCAAAAAAAGTTAATGGGAATAAATACAGCGAAGCGACTAGGGCGATCCCGTTTAATAGTTTCATGGTTTAGATTCCTTGCAGTTGGTGGGTTTCTTGAATTACTTCAAAGCCTAATGCTTTGATGGTTTTAAGGGCTTGAATGGTTAGCGTGGTAGTTCCCGCAAGCTGTGCCAGTAGTCGGGATTGTTCGCACACGGGGTATGCGACTGTATTGCCGTAGACCTGTTTTATTTTGACTGTGATGGTTTTCATGCTGTGCCTTTCATTAAAAAGTCTTTAAAGTTGTAAATCTTGCCGTTTACCTTCAAGCGGGTAAATTTTTGGTTTTCTAGGTAAACAATGGCTTTTTCTAAAAGGCTTTGTAGGTCGGCTTTGTGTCCTAAAAAGTCTTGTAGTTGGTTGCGTCTGTAAATTACTGCCACACAAATGCCAGTAGTTCCAAGCGGGGTGTAAATTAGTAATGTTGCTGTTTTCATGCTTTCCCTTCCAGTTGGTTTTTTAAATAGCTGAGTTGTTGCCCGATTCCCATTCCCGCAAGTGGGCGATTTGCGTGGGTGAAGATTTGCGCTAGTGGCTCGGCATACAGCCCGCCCGCTAGGAAGGTGACGGGGCTGTCAGTCAGTCCCGCCCGTTTGATTTGTTGGGCGGTTTTAATTGCCCATGAGGTTCGCTGTGCCTTGGTCATGCCACCTAAATAAATGTCATAAGGTGCGATCTTTTCTTCGGGGCGAACTAACCCATGCAAAGCCGAGAGAATCCAATAATCTGCGCCTGTCTTTTCTGCCAGTTGGCGAGAGAATTTGAAGGCTTGACCCTGATACAAATCACGGGCTTGCGTGGGCATAGTGCCTTTTTTGCTACTGCAAGCGATTAAGTAAATCATGCGAAGAGTTCCGCCTGTAAAGTTTCGAGTGGCTCGGCTGTGGTTATCTCTAACCCTAAAGCGAAGCGGGCGAGGTCTTTTTCATGATTGATTAAATACAGTCTGCGTTTGTATTCGGCATTGGTTAGGACATAACCCAAAGGGCGGGGTGCGTCTAATTCCTTTTGCGCTTTTGCCAGTATTCGCTTGCAATATGTTTTCATGGTTTACCTTTCAAAGTTCGGGTGCGTTTTTCCAAGTGGCTTTGATTTCCTTTGTAGTCGCATAAAAGCCGTGTTGTTTTCTGAGGTCGGGATTGCTTAATATTTCGGTCATGTCTGCCAGTTCGCAGATCTCATAATTGATCGTTATGCAACCTATTTGCTTGGCTGTTAGGGCTTTAATAGCTAGGCGGGCTTGCGTGCGTTTCATTCCCCGATTACATAAAACCCGCACAGCTTGCGCCCTACTAAAGCAGAAGCGAAGCGCATTAGTTCCTTTGTAAGCCGAATGCCCAATTTTGATTACTGTCATAGTTTCCCTTTCGTGGTTGGTAATGTTTCCACCTAAACCCCCCGAAGGGGCTTAGATTGACCCATTCAAATAGTTAGCCAAGTTACGGGGGTCGGTGTTCTGTCGTGGTCTTTATCCCATTGGGGTAAATCTTCCGCCCATTGCATAGAACGGGCAATTTCTTGCCATTGGTCATAAGTCAGGGGAATTGCTCTATTGCCTAAAAGTTTCTCGAATTTGCGTTCAATGGCTTCTAGCAGATTGTTATTTGGCAAGCTGTTTAGACTGATTCCATACTGGGAGACAATTTCATAATCGACAAATAAATATTTTTCGCTTGTCTCGTTCCATGCCTCAGCCTGTTCTAGCGTGAGGTTGTTTAATATCGTCTGCGTTTTCATGTTGTGCCTTTCGTTAGGGGTTTATGTAACTGTTACATGATCGCATCATGTAGCACCTACAACGCAAGTATCGATATATCGGTTGACCCTGTCAAGCAAGCGAAAGTATTAAAAAACGCATTATTTGCCACAATTATTTTTATGGGATTTGCATAACCGATTGATTTTGCCTATTTGTTACCCTAGAATGCGATCATGTTAAACAGCGAAGCGAATCAGTCCATGCACAAATTAACAAGGAAGCAAATAAGGGAAGGACTAGAGCAAGTCCCAATGGCTGACATATTAGGGAAAGCCGTTTCCAGAGAGTTAACCCACAAACAAAAGACATTCGCCCTAGAGTTGGCAAAGGGTAATACTAAAGCGGGTAGCTACCGAGCGGTTTACTCTAAGACTGCTAAACCTAAAACTGCGGGTGATGCGGGTTCTAGGCTTGCCAGAGATCCCCGAATAAGTGCGGAGACAAAAGCCCTCTCCCTTGCATTAGAGGCGCAGAAACATAGAACACCTGAAGCTTTGAGAGCATTGGTCATTCAATCCCTCGTTAGCGTGTTGATTGACCCCGAAGCAAAGCAAGCCACAAAGGTAGCAAGCGCAAAGGTTTTAGGAACTGTGACAGAGGTTTCAGCCTTCACCGAAAGAAGAGAAACGACCATTATTAGATCTAGTGACAATGCCAAAGCAGAACTACTTAAACAGATACGCACAATGTTTAGTGGTAATGTTACCGACATAGAAACCATAGACCCCAACGAACTACTGGCAGAGCTTGCCGATTCCACCCACAGCGAACCCCACCCGACCCCCACCAACCCAAGCCAAAACGGGACTCCCGACCTCGCTAAACATACTATTCCACTCGAACAATCCCAAGATTTTTCCAGTATGGAAGACCCACCCCCCTCTCACAGCGAACCCACCCCCTATGAAAAATAATACAAAAGGGGTAGGGGGGTATATATTTTGAAAACTTTAGAGGGAGAGCAATGGAAACGTTTCCATTGGTCGAAGAAAATAGTATTAAATAGAGGCATGGCTCCTAAGATAAAGGAGTTAAGTTTTGAAGAATGTATGGGAGTGGAAATGAGTCCAGTACAGAATGAGGTATTTTTAATCATTGATGAGTGGTGGAAGAAGTATGGGTTTAGTCCTACTCTTAGGGATATAGGGAATCAGAGGAGTAAGAGTAGCGTGGCTAATACGAAGAAGATTGTGGATAGGTTGTGTGATCTAGGAGTTGTTAAGAGGATTGAGGGGAAGAGGAGTATTCGGCCTGTGTATGTTAATTTTAGGAATATAGAGTAAGACTATGAAGTTGGAAGAGCTGATAGAGAAACTTGATCCTGCGGAGTATGAGTCGTTTATGGATAAGGTGAATGAGTACGCTGGCGCGGTGAAGCGGGAGAAAGCACAGGTCAAGTTTTTGGATTATGTGAAGGAGATGTGGCCGGGTTTTATATCTGGGAGACACCACGCTTTGATGGCTAAGAAGTTTGAGGATATTGCGGAGGGGAAGACTAAGCGGGTGATTATTAATATGCCGCCTCGTCATACGAAGTCGGAGTTTGCTTCTTATTTATTACCGAGCTGGTTCTTGGGGAAGTATCCGCAGAAGAAAGTAATTCAGTGTTCTAACACGGCAGATCTCGCTGTTGGCTTTGGACGTAAGGTGAGGAACTTAGTTGGGAGTGAACAGTACAGTAAAGTATTTCCTAACGTTAATCTCAGACAGGATAGTAAGGCCGCTGGCAGGTGGGCTACCTCTGGAGGAGGCGAGTATTTTGCTATTGGTGTTGGCGGAACAGTGACAGGTAAGGGTGCTGATCTATTGATTATTGACGATCCGCATTCAGAGCAGGAGGCGGCATTGGCGGCTAGTGATCCGTCTGTATACGATAAAGTGTATGAGTGGTATACGTCAGGGCCGAGGCAACGACTTCAGCCGGGTGGTTCTATTGTTATCGTGATGACCCGTTGGGGGGATAGGGATCTTACTGGTCGGGTTATAAAAGATGCGATGGGTAGGGACAAGGGTGAGGAGTGGGAGATCATTGAACTTCCTGCGATCATGCCGAGTGGAAAACCTCTATGGCCTGAGTTCTGGCCGTTGGATCAGTTGGAGGCTTTGAGAGAAGAGTTACCACCGTCTAAGTGGAATGCTCAGTATCAGCAAAGTCCCACGGGTGAAGAGGGTGCTATTGTTAAGAGGGAGTGGTGGAAGGTCTGGGAGAAAGAGGATCCGCCTCCTTGTAAATTTATTATCCAGAGTTGGGACACCGCTTTTACAAAGAATGAGAGAAGTGACTACTCGGCCTGTACGACTTGGGGGGTTTTCTATTTAAACGAAAACGAGAATGATGCAAACATTATTTTGTTGGATGCGTTTAAGAAGAGGATGGAGTTTCCTGAGTTGAAGGAAAAGGCATATAAGAACTATATGGAGTGGGAGCCTGATGCTTTTGTAATTGAAGCTAAAGCGGCGGGATCTCCTTTGATCTTTGAGTTGAGACAGATGGGGATTGTTGTCTCTGAGTACACTCCGAGCAGAGGTAATGATAAGTTTGTGAGGATTAATTCTGTATCTGATTTATTTAGATCTGGCAAAGTATGGTGTCCAGAGACTAGATGGGCGGCTGAATTAGTGGAAGAGATGGCGGCGTTTCCTAATGCGCCGAATGACGATTTGGTGGACTCAAGCACCCAAGCGCTGATAAGATTCAGACAGGGCGGGTTTTTGCGTCTGGAAAGTGACGAGCGAGAAGAGCTAAAGAGCTTTAGACGTAAGCAAGTTTATTATTAAGGATACATATGGCAATCGCTAAAAGTTTGTACGAAGCACCACAAGGATTGGAATCTTTAACAGAACCTGATCTGGAGATTGAAATTGAAAACCCAGACAGCGTTCATATAGGAATGGACGGGCTGGAGATTGAGATAGAGCCTGAGACAGAATCTAAAGATGGTGAAGAGTTTGATTCAAACTTGGCCGAGTTTATGGACGAAGGGGAACTAGAGAAACTAGGATCCGAAGTCGTAGAGTTAGTAGAGGCGGATATCAATTCTCGTAAAGACTGGGTGGAGATGTTAGTCAAGGGACTAGAAGTCCTTGGCATGAAGTATGAAGAGAGAACAGAACCTTGGAATGGAGCCTGTGGTGTTTTCTCAACTATATTGACAGAAGCCGCTGTTAGGTTTCAGTCGGAAACAATTATTGAGACTTTCCCCTCTCACGGCCCCGTGAAGACCGAGATCATCGGAGTTATTAATAAATTAAAAGAAGATGCCGCCGAGCGGGTTAGAACTGATATGAACTATCAGTTAACTGAGGCTATGCCTGAGTATCGTCCAGAGCATGAGCGGATGTTGTTTAACCTCGGCTTATCTGGTAGTGCTTTTAAGAAAGTCTACTTTGATCCATCGCTAAATCGTCAGACCTCTATATATATACCAGCAGAGGATGTAATCATCCCCTATGGATCTAGTGGAGCGAGAACTGCGGAGCGTGTTACCCATGTAATGCGTAAGACAAAGAACGATATCCGTAAATTACAAGCCGCTGGCTTTTACAGAGATGTAGATCTTGGAGAACCAGTTGCTATTCATACTGACGTAGAAAAGAAGAAGGCCGAAGAGCAGGGTTACTCTTTAACTGATGACGATAGATATCAAGTCTATGAAGTACAGATTGATCTGGATATTCCCGGCTATGAGGACGAGGATGAGATCGCTGTTCCTTATATAGTGAGCATAGATGCCGGCACTGGAAAAGTTTTATCTGTTTATCGTAACTGGGATGAAGAAGACGATCTAAGATTAAAGCGTCAGCATATGGTTCAGTATGACTATGTGCCGGGATTTGGTGCTTATGGATTTGGATATATACATTTAATCGGCGGATACGCTAGGGCTGGTACATCACTGATCCGTCAGTTGATTGATGCTGGAACTCTTTCCAATTTGCCGGGTGGATTGAAATCTAGAGGATTAAGAGTTAAGGGTGACGATACGCCTATCGCCCCCGGAGAGTTTAGAGATGTTGACGTTCCAAGTGGTTCGATTAAAGACAACATCATGGCACTTCCCTATAAGGAGCCAAGTAACGTTCTAGCTACTCTATTAGATAGGATCACTGAAGAGGGAAGACGATTAGGTTCTATTGCTGATATGAAGATCAGCGATATGAGCGCTAACTCTCCTGTGGGAACTACGCTGGCTTTATTGGAGCGACAGTTGAAAACAATGAGTGCGGTGCAAGCCCGTGTTCATTATTCAATGAAGCAAGAGTTCAAGATCTTAAAGAACATCATTCGTGACTACACACCTGATGAGTATGAATACGATCCTGAGAGCGGTAGCAGAAAAGCTAAAAAAGAAGACTATGACATGGTGGACGTTATCCCCGTGTCAGATCCTAATTCCTCTACTATGGCGCAGAGGATCATGCAGTATCAAGCTGTTATTCAGCTGTCTTCTCAAGCGCCACAGATCTATGATTTACCTAATCTACATAGGCAGATGATTGAAGTTCTAGGAATTAAAAACGCTGATAAGTTAGTTCCTGTTAAGGGAGATCAGCAACCAAGAGATCCTATAAGCGAGAACATGGCTTTCTTAAAAGGAGAGCCAACAAAGGCGTTTATCTATCAAGACCACGAAGCGCACATTACGGCGCATCAGTCTTTTATGCAAGATCCCATGATGGCGGCAACTATTGGTCAGAACCCAATGGCACAGCAAATGCAAGCGGCAATCATGGCGCATATTGCAGAACACTTAGCGTTCAACTACAGACAGAAAGTAGAAGAGCAAGTTGGTGTTCCTTTGCCTCCACCAGATGCAGAGTTGCCAGAGGATATCGAAGTCCAACTATCCAGAATGGTTGCACAGGGATCTGCCCAGTTGCTCAAAGAAAACATGGCAAAAGCCCAACAGCAACAAGCCCAGCAACAAGCGCAGGATCCGATCATTCAGATGCAACAACAAGAGTTGCAGATACGGGCAAAAGAAGTTGGCATCAAGGAGCAAAAGGTGCAAGCGGATATTGCGGCAAAGCAGGTTGAACTTGCTATCAAAGAAGCAGAGTTAGATCTAAAGGCAAAGCCAACAGAAGATCCGTCTATGGCCGTTGAGCGTCATATACAAGAGATGATCCAGCGAGATCAGATCCACCAACAGCAGATAGCGCAAGAGCAACAAAAGGCGGCTATGCAACAACAGCAGGCGCAACAGCAAATGGCAATGCAAGCTATGCAAGCACAGCAGAAACCAGAGGGTAAAGAATGATGGAATACAAAATATTTGAAATTCTTAGTGCCAAGTTGGAAGACCATATTGGTCAACACCAGATGGTAGTAAATGATGGAGCCGCAAAGGACTACGCAGAGTACAAAGAACTGTGTGGAACTATCCGAGGTTTAAGGATCGCCCAGATGGAAATCAAAGAGCTGGGTAAGAATTTAAGGGATTCTGAAGATCAAGATTAATTTCCCCTGCACCCAGTATTTCAGAGGCGTACTGGTGTGTTTTTTTGTAGCCTTTTGCGATAAGGAAAATTATGGCTGAGATTTTGATTAGTCAATCGTTAGATACGAAAGACATATCTGTGTTACCTGAGAGTGCTGAGGAAAAAGCACGACAAGTTCCCGATCCTGTTACCTATCATCTTCTGTGCGTTCTTCCAGAAGCTGAAGAGGAATACGATAGTGGACTGGCAAAAGCAAGTCAGACCATGCAATATGAAGAGTTACTGTCACCAGTACTTTTTGTGGCAAAGATGGGGCCTGATGCTTTTAAAGACGAGAAACGATTCCCCTCTGGGCCATCGTGCAAGCAGGGAGACTTTGTTTTGGTACGTCCTAATACGGGAACACGCATCAAAATTCATGGCAAGGAGTTCCGAATCATTAATGATGACTCTGTAGAAGCCGTTGTGCAAGATCCTCGCGGTATAACCCGTGTATAAGGAGTAGAACATGGCTGAAATAGAGAAAACCGAGTTTGAATTTCCCGATGAAAAGGAAAATCCACGCAAAGGTGGCAGAGTTATTGATACAGATCCCCAGCTCAAGATTGAAATGGAGGAAACTCCTGATACTGAGATAGAGGTTGTAGACGATACACCCACTGAATCCAAGCGTCACAAGAAAATGGACGATGCTCCGAAGGATTTAGACGAAGATGAGCTTAATAGCTACGGCGAAAAGGTTCGGAAACGTTTACAACACCTCCAAAAAGGGTATCACGAAGCCAATCGCAAGGCGGAACAGGCCGACAGAGAGCGAGAAGAGGCAATAAGAGCCGCCCAATTGATAGCCGATGAGAACAAAAAGCTCAAAGGTTCACTCAGTCAGGGTCAATCTGCCTATATTGAGCAGTCTAAGAAGGTCTTAGCCACTGAATTAGAGCAGGCCAAGCGTCAATATCGTGAGGCTTACGAGTCTGGTGATAGCGAAGCACTGGTAAATGCTCAAGAAAACCTCACTTCTGTGAAGATTAAGGCTGAAAGAGCCGAAAACTATAGGCCAGCCCCTTTACAGGAGCAGGAAAATGAGGTAAAAACACAACAAGTTACTGCGCCACCAGTTTATGTCGATCAAAAGGCACAAAAATGGAGGCAAAATAACGAATGGTTTGGCGATGACGATGAAATGACTAGCTTTGCACTTGGCGTTCACGCTAAGTTGGCTAAACAGGGAGTCGATCTAAGTTCAGACGAATACTACGAGCGTGTAAATGCCCGTATGCGACAAGTGTTCCCAGATTACTTTGAGTCTGACGAACCCGCTGACGAACCTGAGAAGGAAGTTAAGCGCCAGAAATCAAATGTGGCACCGGCAACGAGAAGCTCTTCCCCTAAAAAGGTTGTTCTATCTCAAACCCAAGTAAATATCGCCAAGCGGTTGGGAGTTCCTTTGGAACTTTATGCCCGTAAGGTTGCGGAACAAATGAGGAATTTAGCATGAGTGAAGTCAAACAAACGAGAGCAAGCCGCGACACAGAAGTTCGCGCACAAACGGAGCGTACCCGTAAATGGATGCCTCCCCAACTTCTACCCGACCCTCATCCAGAGGACGGGTATGCGTTTCGTTGGATTCGATTGAGTACCCTCGGCTCGGCTGACACCATGAATATTTCCTCTAAATTACGCGAAGGTTGGGAACCTGTAAAGGCTTCTGAGCATCCTGAGATCATTCTTATGAGCGGGCAAGCTAATCGCTTTCCTGACAGTATTGAGATCGGTGGCTTGTTGCTTTGTAAAACCCCAGTGGAATTTACTCAAGACCGTGACGCGCATTTCCAGCGACAAGCTGAAGCGCAGATGGCCTCTGTGGATAACACTTATATGCGCGAGAGCGATCCTCGGATGCCTATGTTTAAAGAACGTAGCTCTAAGGTAACTTTCGGAAAAGGTCTTTAATTTTTTGGAGCTTTAAAACATGGCTTACCCCACTGTCTCGGCACCATATGGTCTAAAACCCATCAATCGTATTGATGGAATGCCATACGCTGGTGCATTTCGGCAGATTCCTGTAGCGGCCTCTTTTGGTACTGCTATCTTCTTTGGAGATACAGTTCAAATCGACAGCACAGGTTATCTGATTCTTTCAACCTCTACTAACGCTGGCACTATTGTCGGTGTCTGTGTGGGCGGTCAATATGTAAACTCTAGCGGTCAAACCGTGCAGGGTCAGTATTTACCCGCATCTATCAGCACTGCCACCAACCCAGCTTATGCGTATGTTATTGATGATCCTATGGCTCTTTTTAAAGTAGCTGTTGTTTCTTCTGGAACTACCATGAGTTCTGCTGGCCGTACCGTAGTAGGTACTAACTTGGCATTGGTTCTTAACGCTGGTAACACTACCACTGGTGATTCTGCCTATGCTGTAACTTTAACGGGTGCTGGTACTACTGCCACTATCCCAATTCGGGTGATTGATGTTGTGCCAGAAACCGCTACTGCGGCTGACACTTACACCGAGCTGTTGGTGAAAATCAACACGCACCAGTACAACAACACCACTGGTGTCTAAGGAGTAAGAAATGGCAATTTCACGCGCACAACTACTCAAAGAACTGCTCCCCGGCTTGAACGCATTGTTCGGTCTTGAGTACGCCAAATACGGCGAAGAGCATAAAGAGATCTACGAAACTGAGACATCAGAGCGTAGCTTTGAAGAGGAAACAAAACTGTCAGGCTTCTCTGCCGCACCAGTCAAGAACGAAGGCTCTGCCATCGCTTATGACAATGCACAAGAAGCATGGACAGCTCGTTACAACCACGAAACCATCGCAATGGGCTTCTCCATAACTGAAGAAGCAGTGGAAGACAACTTGTATGACTCGTTGTCTAGCCGCTATACCAAAGCATTGGCTCGTGCTATGGCTTACACCAAGCAGGTCAAATCCGCTTATGTGTTGAACAATGCGTTCACCACTACAGTGACTTACGGTGACGGCGTTGTGCTTTGCTCAACAGCCCATCCATTGATCTCTGGTGGCACCAACAGCAATCGTCCTACTACTGGCGCTGACTTGAATGAGACTTCTCTTGAGAATGCTGTCATTCAAATCGCTGGTTGGACAGACGAGCGCGGCCTTTTGATTGCGGCTAAACCCAAGAAATTGGTCGTTCCACCTGCATTGATGTTCGTTGCTACTCGCCTCTTAGAGACTGAGTTGCGTGTCGGTACTACCGATAACGATATCAACGCATTGAAGAACAACGGTTCAATCCCAGAGGGTTACACAGTTAACCACTATTTGACCGACACCAATGCTTGGTTCTTGATGACAGACGTTCCTAACGGTCTGAAGCACTTTGTTCGTACTCCGTTGCAAAACAGTATGGATGGAGACTTTGACACTGGTAACGTTCGTTACAAAGCCCGTGAGCGTTATAGCTTCGGCGTATCAGACCCACTAGGTATCTTCGGATCACCCGGTTCGTCTTAATAAAAAAATAGAGAAGGGGGTCACAAGCCCCCTTTTCTTTTTTTTGTTTTAGTGTATATTTAAGCAATCCGAGAATCATCGGTGTATCAAACAGGCTCGGCTGACCTCATGCAGATTGATACGCCATAACGCATGGAGATATTCTTATGGGATTCGCAACGCACTTAGGCCCTTGGTTATTGGGTACAGTAAAAAACACAACTGGCACTACTGCTGGAACTATTCGTAACATGGGTGCTACTTTAGTTGCCCAATCCAAAGCTATTTTGTACACGGACATTACGGCGGGTACGGTTGCTTTTACAATACCCGCTGGTTCGCAAATCGTAGACGCTACGTTTAACACCACTGTTGCATATGCAACTACCACTCCTACATATGCTTTGTTTGTAAATGGCACAGCCATTAACACAGCCGCAAACGGAAGCGTATTTACAAATACAGGTATTGTTAACTTACTGCTAGGCAATAACAATGCCGCTGGCGCAGTATTGTGTAACAACGTAGGCACGGGCGATGCAATCATTACATTTACACAGGCTAACGTCACCGCCACCTCTGGTGCTGGTGTCTTGACTATAAGATATATTGTAAAAGACAGCGATGGTTCTGCTAACCCAAGCCAAGCTTAATTAATCTCAGGGGCTTCGGCTCCTATGTTTAAACAAGGAGATTAATTGTGAATCAGACTAATGTAAAACAAGCACACCTAAACGGTAGTGGTTTTTTGGTTCTTGGACGCAATCGTGTAAAAGGAATTTCTTTTACTGGTTCAGCTACGGCTGGTTTTGTTGCGTTATTTGATACTACTACCGCACCCGTAACTACTGCTACTTATGGTCGTTCTGGAACAACCGTAACCGTTACTCAATCCGCACATGGACTTGCAACTGGTGATGTTATTGGTATTGACTTTGCCGCAGGAACGGGCGGTACAGCTACTAACGGTAACTATGCAGTAACAGTCACTAACTCAAGCACTTTTACAATTACGGATATTAACTCTGGAACTATTTCTGCTTCTCCAACAATGGTGTATTCAAGCCGTTGGTTAATGTCTTATGACGTAGCGGCAAGTGATTCGTTTAACAATTCACCAATTATTCCAGAGGATGGAGTATTGGCTGTAAACGGCATCTATGCGTATATGTCTAACGTAGTAGCTTGCAATATTTACTATGGCTGATAAAAGTTTTAACTTGATTGGTCGCAAGCTAATGATTGCGATCCCTTGTTACGATGGCAAAGTAAACATCAGAACTGCTTTTGCTATTGCTGAACTTGTGCCTAAGTTAGACAAGATGGGTGTACGACTAAACCTCGTACATATGTCTGGCTGTTCAATCATTACTAAAGCACGGAACAAATTAGTCCGTAACTTTATGGAATCAGATTGCACAGACTTCTTGTTTGTAGATGCTGACGTAGTGATTAACACAGATGCTGTTACTAGGCTATTAGCCCTATCATCAGACAAAGATGTTGTGGCTGGATCATATCCACGCAGATCAAAAGATGCTAAATTCTTCCTTGATTTCTATCTAGATGAAGATGGCCAGCTGGAGTTTGATGATCATGGATTGATGAGGGTGGAAAGTGTTTCCACAGGATTTATGTTAATTCGCCGCCATGTAATAGAACACATGATTGAGAAGCACCCAGAGTGGAAATATCAAGGCGATGGTGACGGTGAGACAGAACACGCACTATTCGACTTTATGATTCTTAACGGTCAGTACATTGGCGAAGACTATGCTTTCTGTTTAAGAGCAAGACAAGATGGATTTAAGATTTACTTAGATCCAATGATCAGTCTTCCACATATTGGCACAGAAGAATTTACACGCGACTTTGAGAAAGATGTTTTGCGTCCTTTGTTAAAGGAACACGCAAAGCCTCAGTTGAAAGTTGCAAATGGCTAAGACACCGGCATGGCAACGCAAAGAAGGCAAGAACCCCAAGGGCGGTTTAAACGCCAAGGGCCGAGCCTCCGCGAAAAAAGAAGGGATGAACTTGAAACCGCCGCAACCAGAAGGCGGATCAAGGAAAGACTCTTTCTGCGCCCGCATGGAGGGGATGAAAAAGAAATTGACATCCGCAAAAACAGCGAAAGACCCGAACTCTAGGATTAACAAAAGCCTCAAGGCTTGGAACTGCTAAAGGAAATATTATGGATAAAAGAACTCCAGCCAGAGAAAAAGTTGAGGAAATGGAAATAGAGCGCACGTTTCCAATGGCAATGAAATTAGCCAAAGAAACTCCGATTATGAGCAAAAGCCCTAAAGACGCTGTTAAAACTGCTCTTACTCCTGTGGCGGCAATGGTTGATATGGTTACGGGGCCAAAAAGACGTTCTGAAGAAGATATGTCAGAACTTACCCGCGAAGTTGCCCGTGGCAATAAGATGGCAAAAGGTGGAAAAGTTTCCAGTGCTTCTGCCCGTGCAGACGGCATAGCCCAACGAGGCAAAACCCGTGGAAAGATGTGCTAATGGATGCAAACCTTATTTGGTCGGCAGTTTTGTCTATTGTGATGGGAGCGTTTGGCTTCTTCATGCGGGAAAAACTCAGCCAAGTCAAGGATATGGGCGAGGACATTAAGCGTGTTGAACGCCTTTTAAACATAACCCGTGAGGAGGTAGCCCGTGATTACGTTACTCAAACAGAAGTTCAGCGAATTACTGACCACATTGACCAGCGCTTCAATCGCCTTGAAGCAAAAATTGACCAGCTTATTCAGCAAAGGGGATAGAAAATGAAAAAAGTTAAGGGTTACGAGGGCGAAGAAGGCTCTATGGTAGATAGTAAAGACTACGGTGGCTCTAGCGGTACTGGTCAATATGCGCCAGCACCATCCGCTAAAAAGCAACGCACTGTTACCAAGGAAGAACTTGCCAAATCAGGTTTAAGTTTGCGTGACTTTTTAAATAAAGAACGTGGCCTTACTCGCCGTGGTGAATCAGCCGCCCCTATGCCGCCTCCTGTTCCTGCCGAAGTTACTCAAACAAGTGCGCCAGCTCCTGTTTCTGCTCCTGCTGATGTGACCAAAATGTCAGCCAATGAACGCATGAAACAAAGTATGGAAAGCAATCTTGCAGACGCTAGATCAGGTAGCGGTAAAACTGATACCAGATCTATTAATGAACGCATTCGCTCTTCTTCGGGTGCTGAAGCTATTGGTGATTTGCTTTCTAGAGCTAAACAAAATTACGAATCTACTAGACCAGTTAGCCGTCAAGTTCAAAGAGAGCGTGAGCAAGCTATGTCTAGAGGGAACTTAGCCAAAGGTGGAAAAGTTTCCAGTGCATCTAGCCGTGGCGATGGTATTGCCCAACGTGGTAAGACTCGCGGAAAGATGTGCTAATGCCATCCACATCCGCAAAACAACATAAGTTCATGGAGGCGGTGGCTCACAGCCCATCGTTTGCCAAGAAGGTAGGGGTTCCCCAGTCCGTGGGGAAAGATTTCAGCAAAGCCGATAAAGGCAAAACTTTTAAAAGGGGTGGTGAAGTGGCTACAACTAAGATGGGTAAACCAGTAATGAAAGCCGGTATGAGTACCGCTAAAGTTGGTATGAAGAAGCCCACCCCTATGGCAAAGACTGCTATGGCTGGATCAATGGGAATGAGAAGTGGCGGAAACGTTAAAAAGATGAATTCTGGTGGACAACCAGTTCCTCCTTTGAAGCCGATGGACTACAAATCTATTACCGATCCATCTAAGCGTGAAGACGCAAAAGCAAATGCGGCATACGATAAATTAAAAAATTCAAGCTTTATTGTGCAAGGCAAAGCTAAAGGCGGTAAAGTTTCCGCATCCGCCCGTGCTGATGGTATTGCTCAACAGGGCAAGACCAAAGGTAAACTGCTTAACACAGGTGGAATGGCAAAGAAAAAGTATTGCTAAACCAGCAGTAATTTAAAAAGGTTCAATATGCCAAAAGCTACATCTCAACACTTAGACGATCCTACTTACTATAAAGACTATAAACCGCCAGTTGCGGG